>Ga0228711_1001538_pt1 | contig 34142 bp, 16 predicted proteins | sample MedpolnodulmetaG_2_FD_177996 | JGI IMG/M metagenome (GOLD analysis project Ga0228711, IMG submission 177996) | Root nodule microbial communities from Medicago polymorpha collected in Santa Monica, California, United States - brown nodules | ecosystem: Host-associated > Plants > Roots > Nodule... | reverse complement strand
GGATTGATTAGGACTATTTTGTTAACTATCGTGGAACTAGAGAATCATTCGTAAGAAATAGGTACAGTCTACCAATTAGGAAAACACTAGAGGATTCGACGGACCTGATCTCATCTCTCTCCTTGTATTTCCCAAACTATCTTTATTTTATGTTATTTAATTTTATGTAATCAAATCCAATCTACTGCCTAGGGCAAACAAAATAATTTATACATCCTAAATATTTACTTTATTGTTGAGTTGAGATTAACACAGTCCTCGTGGATACGAACTTATTTTATTACTTCAATGCATTTTTAGTACACTTGCTAAAAGTCTATCAGCTCCCTTGAGTCTTGCGCTGCAAGTTGGAAACAAAGTTACCAAGAGTTCCTCTCCTATAAATAGAAGACTTCAGCAAGAGGAACATACAACTTTTGAGAAAAAGAAAAAGAACATATTCATCAAGAATCTCTTTGTTTACAAATCACTCAAGAATTATATCTTTGTTTTGAGCAAACTGCTCTTTTCGTGTATTAAATCTTTGAAGAAGATTAATACTTTTCAAATTCAAGTACTCTTGTAAAAGAAAGTGTAATTGTGCAAAAAGCACAAAGGTTGTAAAAATTCTTACTCGTAACAGCAAGTGACTTGACCAAGTGAAGGTTCAAAGAAGTTGGTGTAAAGATAAAAAAGATCTAAAAGAAAGAAGGAGTTGAGATTAAGTCATAACTCAACTACCTAGTGGAAAATCTCACAAGTATTGTGGGGACTAGACTAGCCCACATTGGGTGAACTAGGATTACTCTTTTGTGTGATCTTTCTTCCTTATCTCTTTGATATTTATATTGTTCACACTCACTCACAATCAGTATCTTAATTTTCAATTAAGATTACTAACCTGTTTGTTTGAGAAATTTTTAATAGGTAATTTTTATTACATCACAATTCAAACCCCCCTTTCTTGTGATATTATTTAACTTCAAATCCTTAAACAACGACCAAACAATTCATCTTCTAAATTCACACCCCAACATAACATAATACCACCGTTCAAAGTTAAAAAAAAGTTATCAAGATATACAATTTATAACATTATAAAGAATTAAGGTAACACAAAATTGAAACAAAAATTAGATAAAAAAAAGCTAAATATTTGAATACCATAGTACTATACATTATACATGTCAAACAACAACCATGTACTAACACAACAACATGCAACTATTTCAGTTTAAGCAGATGGCATAATTTAGATATTGCCTCTTGCCAAGTGAATTTATTTGGTACAGAAAAAAAATAATGGTCAATAGAAGTTTGACACAAAACGAACAATATAATCAACTAACTTTGAAAATAACGTATATCTTTTAAATGCACATCATGGTGAATAACGTCTGTTTGGAGAATATGCACATGCATACAGTGTTTAGTGGTGCTTCCTAGACTAGTTTGAACCTACAATTCTAGAGGGGGTGTGGTATTTAGTTCCGATTGAGGACATCATAATTCCTACGCAACACGTCCTTGGAAGGGATAAATATATTCTAGAATCATGTGCATTATCATATAGTCATTTCATTTAGAAATTTTTGGTGTGTGATTTTTATTTATTAGTTGAGTGTTAACATGTATATATGAATACTTATTGTTTAGGCTAATCTCTACCCTCAAGTGATTAGGATTAATGAGCTCCCATAGTTAGTTGTGAGGATAACGACGACAATTGAATTTGTTGACAGGGATATATCGTCGGCTTGGATGATGGACCAAACCACGAGTTGTGAGATTTCTGTTGTATGATGGTTTAGACGATGTTGGTTGTTGGTCATATTGTTCAATATGATATCACGAGGATAATTATGCTATATCTTGCGCCGTTTGAGAAGTTATAAGGGCATGGTAAGGGTATGAGCAACTAGTGGAGACAACTCACAACCCAGGAGTATTTTCTTTGGAGTTCTTAATACTCTATTATTTGCAAAATATATGTACTCTTCTTTGGAACTTTATGTTAATATTACTAGAATATTAATGTATGTTTTGCTTTGATTTATATTGTACATCGTGTTTGAAAATATTATGAAACTCTCTGATCGTCGGTTTTTTAAAAGTGTTTAAAAAGAAAAAAAAATTATCTAGAATTTAGTAAAAACGGTTAAGAATAAAAGTATTGTATGGGTGTTACAAAAGATTTGAGTTTTGTATAATTAAACTATTTATATGGATGATAATTATTTAATATATATACATATATATGTATTTATGTATGTATGAAGTAGATAATTAGTCTGAATGCTAAGGTAACTATACCTTTGATAAGAATAAAAATACGTTCTAATAAAAGATCCAAAAGAAGAACTAATACTCAGTTCAATTTCTCGCTAAAAATAATATTTAATTCAAACTTAACAAATAAAAGACTTTGCGCATGCAAATCCTTTTAAGGCTTATGATTCATCAAATAAGACTAGGATTATGATTCATCAAATAAGACAATGATAAGTACCTAAATACAAGTAATGAAACAACAAAACTTATAACTAGAACTTTTTAAACCAATATTAGTATAATTTAAATTAAGTTTAAATAATATAATCTGGTCTGAAATTGTGACTTAAATTATTCAATTGTTTCTTACTCTTTTCTTGGTGTAGGTCAACATCATATGATCCTTAATTTTATATGGAGAATTATTTTTATACGGTAATAAGACTTGCACTGTATGATTAAAATGCTTCAGGGTCTGTAAAAAAATTGGATGGTCAAAGGAATAAAAATCAGATTATGAAAGCAATAATAAGAGTAACAAAATTATGATTTATAAATAAAAATTATAGAACTTGAAGTAACTTATAATTAATTTTTAGCTTAACTCTACTCATTGAATGCAGAAGCATAGAAAATCACCACCACAAATCACTTGCAGAGGAGGTACACATAAATAAGAATTACACGGAACATCTTCATCACAATAAAAACCATAAGCTGTGATGTAAAAAATATATAGGAGAGTTAATGATGAGGGTTGAAATATTATGTACGAGTACGATGTAAAGAAGAAAATTTGAAAAGGACGAGTGGAAGGGCTTACTAGCGCTAACGTTTTCTACAACAAAAAATAATGAAATAAAGAAGATCATGTCATAGAGAGATTTGAGGATACAAGACATATTTCTTTTCCTTTTCATGTAATAAACATTAACTTTTTTCTCAATTTATAATGAGTGTGGTTGACACTTATAAAGATGCAAGAAAACATTAATTTAGAAAGTTAGTGTAGTTATTAAATTCTTGTATATGCATCAATGCATAGTGTTTGTCCCTTCACATTAGATAAGCAAGGGTCTAACATAAATAGTTTTATCAACCTTTCATTATATTTTGTTTCTTTTTTAATCTTTCAATAATATCCTTTCAAGATAGATAAAGAACCACATATATTGAATAGGAACCACATATATAAAAGCAATATAATAATTCAATGAGATCACAATATATTCATTGAAAAAAGGCACCAGAATTCCTTTAACTTAATTCAATGTTTCAAATAGTTTTTATCTTTTCTTTTGTGTATTAAAGTAGTTCTTTATTTTGAAAATTTCAACAATTTGTATTAAACTTCATTTTTTAACCATTAAAAAAGGTAAATTATATTTACACAAAGTACACTTCATCAAGATAACATCTAAATTAAATCATATTTATTGTAAAACTTCTAACTAATCAAAATAACATAGTACTTTTAAGTTTTAATTTAATACTACGACATCATGCACAATATTTCACAAAAGTTTACTAAGTAATAAAACGAATGAAACTTGGATCAATGTTGTAATTTTGTTGGCCACAACACAAATAATCTTTAATTTTCTTAGCCTTATTATTTCTTCTTTGCATCCGATAACAAAAAAAATAATATTGATCAGTTCATACAATAAAAAAAATGCTACTTTTACTTCAAATAAATAGGATTTAGTACTTGGTCAGTAGACGTGGGAATAGGCCAGGTCATCCATCAGGGGTCTATAGCCTGGCCTATTTAAAGTCCGACTTGACCTAACTCGTTTATTAAATAGGTTAGGCTCAAGCTTTTTTAAAAAGCTCATTAATTTAAATAGGTAAGACTAAGGCTTATAGAAAAGCTTAGTAGGGCTACCAGGTCAGCCCATATATATGTACTTATATATACTCCATTATATTAATAAAATTTTTGTTTCTTCAAATTTTCAATATCACAAATTATTTATTTTTCATGAAATTGTTTTTTTCTATTTGGGATTTCCAATGAGTTACAAAACTCTTGGTATTACTCTTGTATCTCAATTTCAACGAGTACACATACTTTTGGGTATTGCCCTCATAATCTCTAACTATTGTCGTTCTCATCTTACGTCAAATGTTATATTTAAAAATTTTAGTACAAATAAGACTTTTAGATAGATTAATAGGTCAGACTAAACTTTTTAAAAGACCAGGTCAAGCTTTAAATAAAACTTTTGACAGGCTAATAGGTCATACTTAGGCTCTAATTTTTAAAACTAGGACTGATTTATCTAAACAAAATCCGGCTTGACCCGTCCTATTTCCACCCCTATTGGGCAGTTAAAAAAAAGCCTTCTTAAATTAGACTAGATATTAAATATCTGTTAAGTAATTCAATGTGTTGTAAAAACCTCTTTATATAATATATTTGGTAAGGATTAAACATAGTACTTTTTTAGAAATCTTCCATTAAATATTATTTTCTAGAATTTCATGATAGATAAATAACAAATCCATATTAAATACTAAAATGTTGAACAATAATTAAATAAATTGAAGAATAAGAAATCGAGGATATGACATGATGTTTATGTATAAAAAGAAAGTATCTAGGATCAAAGTTGATGTGTATAAAATATGACAATGTCATGATTTTTCCGCCATTATCATTCCTATTATATTATATTATATTATATCTTTCTATTCATATTGTTGAAAATTTAATCTAGGACATTTTGGTGGGCAGAGAAGAATAGAGGTAAAAATGCTATTTGATGGCGTAGTTGGGACAAATTGGCTATGATAAATGTGTGAACAGGCATGGTATTTTGGCACATCTACGACTTTTTGTTTTTGGATACAAAGGTAAAATTAAACAACAAGAAAAATAAAGTAAAAAAAAAGAAAAAGAAACTACACTCTAGAAAAGATAGTTCCAACCGCGTCAATCATTAGAAGGTTTTGAAGACCCTCCAGCGATGATGCATGGTGGTAAGACAAATAACATGGAAATGAAATCTACTTATCTCACTAAGTCCCCACTAAACAATAACTCGCATCTAAAAGTCATGACCTAATACATACCATTTTGATATTATCCTTTGTTCCAACAGCAAAGACAAATATAATCAATTCAATGTTGATAATATTAGAGGTGTAACAAGGAGTTCATCTTGAAAATTTTAACATACGAGAAAACTATTAGAAATGAAGAAGATACCCAATTGCAGTCATAACAAAGTTAACCGTTATGTACATAACTATTAAAAATATAAAAATTTATATTTAATTCATGTTTTTGTTAAAAAATTCTAATTTTTTTCTAGAAGAGATTCTTATAATATTATAATTTTTTCTGCAAAATTTTATCCAAAAATATGAATTCTAAGTATGAGTTTACTTTAAAGGAAGGACCAAAAATGAAGGTGAAAAATCTTTGGAGGACTAAAAGTTGAAGAAATTTTTTAGAGGGATTAAACAAAAATTTAAAATATTTATAAGGACCAAAAACATATTTAACCCATTAAAATAGCATAGTACTTTTAAGTTTTTATTTAATACTATGACATCATGCACGATATTATAATATTCTTTATAGTATATCATTAAATGATCATGTCATGCACATAACCAATATTTCACAAAAGTTGACTATGTAATAAAACGAATGAAACTTGGATCAACGTTGTAATTTTGTTGGCCACAACACAAATAATCTTTAATTTTTTTAGCCATATTATTTCTTCTTTGCATCCGGTAACAAAAATAAAATTTTGATCAGTTCATACAATAAAAAAAATGCTACTTTTACTTCAAATAAATAGAGTTTAGTACTTGGTCAAGTCAGTTAAAAAAGTAGCCGGTAAAATGCTACTTTTATTTCAAATAAATAAAATATATTTTTTTTTTGTTGTAACAACCTTTTATATAATATATTTGGTAAGGATTAAACATAATACTTTTTTAAAAATCTTCCATTAAATAATATTTTCTAGAATTTCATGATAGATAAATGGCAAATCTATATTAAATACTAATAGTGTTGAACAATGACAAAATAAATCGAAGAATAAGAAATCGAGGATATGACATGATGTTTATGTATAAAAATAAATTATATAGGATCAAAGTTGATGCGTATAAAATATGACAATGTCATGATTTTACCGCCATAATCATTCCCATTATATTATATCATTCTATTCATATTGTTGAAAATTTAATCTAAGACATTTTGGTGAGCAGCGAAGAATAGAGGAAAAAAATGCTATTTGATGGCGTAGTTGTGATAAATTGGCTATGATAAATGTGTTGGGAGGGATGATATTTTGGCACATCTATGGTCTTTTGTTTTTGGATACAAAGCTAAAATTAAACAACAAGAAAAAGAAAGAAAACAAAAACTACACTCTAGAAAAGATAGTTTTGACCGCATCAATCCTTAGGAGGTTTCGAAGACCCTCGAGCAGTGATGCATGGTGGCAAAACAAATAACGTCGAAATGAAATCTACTTATCTCACTAAGTCTCCACTAAATCATAATCAATTGGTTTAATAGCAGTTTTCGCTCCCTAACTTTTACGAAGTTGCGATTTTGGCCTAAAAAAAAAAACTACAAAACCGTCGCCTAAGTTTTGCAACTGTAACAGTTTTGGCCCCCAAGGCCAAAAAAATATAAATATATAACACGTGGCACCTCACTTAGGGTGCCACATCAGCGTAGACCGAGTCAAAATTGGTCTTGGGGCCAAAACTGCCACAAATGCAAAACTTAGGGGGCGGTTTTGTAGTTTTTTTCTTCTTAGGGGACCAAAATCGCAACTTTGAAAAAGTTAGGGGGTTAAAATTGCTATTAAGCCTAATCAATTCAATGACCTAATACATACCATTTTGATATTATCCTTTGTTTCAACCGAACAAACAAATATAATCAATTCAATGTTGATAATTTTAGAGATGTAACAAGGAGTGCATCTTAAAAAATTTAACACATGTGAAAACTATCAGAAATGAAGAAGATACCTAATTGCAGTCATCAATAAGTTAACCATTTAGTTCAACAAAAAAAAAAACAAGTTAACTGTTAGATATAAAAAGACAATATTTTACCGGCTACGTAACCTGACATTTATTTATTAATATGAAAATTAACGGTTTACGATCATCTTATTAACTCGTTTTTCTCTCTTCCTCTTATTGAAATAAGTGATTTTCACATCTATTTCGTTTTTTATTTTGTGATTTCGTCGTCTTCGTGCGACGTTGGTTTGTTCGTCGTCTTTGTGCGACGTTGTTTGTTTTTCTTGTTTCTCTCAAGTATTTGATCGGTTCAGATTGTCAGATCAGCTTCGATCTAGTGCAGATCCAATCAATGACTTTGGCGTCATCCACGTTGCAGATCCGGAGACATGGTTATTCTGGAGATTTAAATATAGTCATATGTGTAGGCTTTTGTACTTTGCCGTTTTATGCTATTAACATGGATGATGTGAGCCTGTTCACAGATTCATCGTTTTTGTTTTTAACGAATTTGCATTATATCGATGTACTCTATTAATTTGAATGAATGAATATCATTTATTTTGTCAAAAAAAAAACATTTGGTCCTACAACTATGTCACAAGAGCATCCACAATGGTAGTCTATAATTAGGGTCTTCTTAAATGGAATCCACGTATACGCATCATTTATTTATAATTTTTTAATAAAAGCACCTATTAACGACTCAATGACAATACACTAATATAGACTCCAATGAAAAGTATTTAAATAAGTCCCACTGACATTACACCATTAAACAAAAATAATTTATTTATTAAATTAAAAATGACCTCATAATATTTAATTATAATCCTTAAAAAATTTAAATTATAAAATATTTATTTATTTGTATGAACTTAAATTTCTACCACATTTGCTAATAATTTGAAAATGCAAAAATTAACATTACAAATTCATCTTTAAAAAAAAATTACAAATTCTACATTCCTTCATTAAAAAATAATAGTAATTTATATGAATTACATTTTATTTAAAATGATGACAAATAGATAAAATAATATTTAAAACAACTATTAATTTTGATGACAAATAGATAAAATATTACTTCTTTTTGCAAGTGAGATCAAGTAGTACATATTTTATTACTTCTTTTAAACGTGAAACCCGTTAGTTGTCAGAGAGAGAGAGAGAGAGAGAGAGTTGTGCGAGAGAGAGAGAGAGAGAGAGAGAGAGAGAGAGAGAGAGAGAGAGAGAGATTGAGTCCTTATATAGTTGCATGTTGCTTAATACTCCATCCGGTCCTATTTACAAGAGAAATTTGAGTCAACAAAAGTTGATGTATCTGGACTGAATTTTTAACTAGATACATCAACTTTTGTTGACCAAAATTTCTCTTGTAAATAGGACCAGAGGGAGTATGAACTTATTTTTTCTTCCTCCAATAGGGGGTCCTTAACAGGGAGTGGTCCTTATTAAGTAATGACCTCCCATTGGATATGCTCTGAGACATAACAAGTAAACAATGTATAATTGCTAATTACATCATTGTATATTTGTCAATATTTCTTACGAGACTTCGCTCCTCAAAATCTAAAATTTCATCTTTTAGACCCATTATTTATTTTTTAAAATTTTTCATATTCTAAAAAGAAATTGAAAAATATTTGCATTAACTTTATTTGATTTTTAGAATTTTGTGGTGGTATTTTATTAAAACCCAAAATTTCAGTCCTTTAACGAGCTTTATTTTATTTTTGTGGTGGAATTTTGTTGAAGCGATTCTAATTTCTGTTTATACTTAAGGATATTTCGGATTTTATAATCTGAACATAACCAAAATGTGTTTGGATTATAGAATCCAAAATCCATGGGCATTTTTGTACATAAACACAGAACACACAAGAAATAAATTGGATGTAAAAAGTAATAGGAAGCATATTTGGCTAAAGAATGAGCTAGTCTACTACACATTCTCTTCATCTATTCACTAGCAAAATTGAATTAAAATGCATTTCTAAAGAATGTGCAACACAAGAATGTGGAACACACATATCAAATGATAGAATTTCGTCAACCATACATAGTTTTCATTCAAGAAAATTGGACAATTGTGTTGGTCAACACAATAGTAATTTTATTGGCTTGAGACCTAAGAGTGTGCTCCTCTTAAAAGTCTCAGATTCGATTCTACTCGACACCAATTTAAGTGGGTTAATTAACTTCTTAAAATAAAAAACACAGTAGTAATTTATAATGGAAAGAAGTATATCATATACAAAAATAGAGTAGATATATCTGTTGATTCAAGTAGTGATTCTCGTCACTTAAGAATCACTTTACCCCGCTTTACAGCTCTTGTAGAGACTATCCTTCCAAAAAAAACTCTTGTAAAGACTATATTAAAAAATTCAACCTCAAATTAGTGAGTAGATCAAATCTATAAAGTTCCATAAAATTTTAAGGGTTAAATATGTTTTTGGTATCTATAATTTTTTTTTAAATTTCAAGTTTTAGTTCTTATGAAATTTTTGGTCCATAAAAAAATTTATACCGCCGCTTATGGTCCCTGTATTTAAATCAAATCATGTGTATACTTTACATTTTTGAATGAATTTTTTATAGGGATGTTTATAGTATTATAACAATATTTTCTAAAAAAAATCGAATTTTTTTAATAAGATATGAATTAAATATGAATTTTTAAGCACTAAAAACTTAAAAATTCATATTTAATTCATCACTTAGTAAAAAAAACTTTTGCAAGAGAGATTTCTATAATGTACTAAACACGACCACAAAAATATAATAGAAAATTTTAAAGAATACACATGATTTTACTTAAATGTAGGAACCAAAAGTTGTGACAGAAAATTTATGAGGGACCAAAAATTGATGAAAAAGGACTAAAACTTGAAATTTGAAATTTTTTATAGGAACTACAAACATATTTAACCCAAATTTTAAAAATAATTGACACTTTCTTTTTGCGAATAAAAACATATGACACTTTTTCCTTCAAAAACAATGACACTTTATATATAAATAGGTTTCAATGATCAATGTATCATAAATTTTTTGAAATACAAGTAAAATATTAATTACAAGTACACGTGAAAATAATTTAGTTGTTATGGACATTATATATATAGTATGCATAAGTGGGAGTTCAAATCTAAAATTTCATATTTATATATTCATTTTAAAAGATGAAATTATGATTACTAAACTAATTGATAATTTTATTTTATTTTTATAAAATCTTATGGTTATCGATATTCATTTTCTATAATCATCATGCATGATTGTCAAGATAAAAAAACATTCAATGGTTGTGTTTTACGAAATATAATATGTACAATAAATTATGAAGTGTAATAACTTTGACAAAGACTTCTCTTATATTCTGTTTGGATTAATGGAATAGAACAAAATAGAATGTAATGAAACATGATGATATAAAATGGACCGGAGTGGGATGTAACAAAACTTACGTTCTATTATTTGAATATTTTATGACAGAAAGAATGAGAATATTTAAAACTTGCATTCTATTGTTTGAATTTCTCTTTGATTTTCACTTAAGCATGGAGATCATTGTTTCGTGGGTCTCGTAAATTTTATCTTGGCAAACATGAACCACACCTCATTTTATATCATTTCAAGACTTGGCTTGTTTACGTCTCTTCATGTACTACTTGTTGCCCCAAATTAAATTTTAAGGCACCCAAAGCATGATCGAATTGTTTTCGACAATCCTCTAAATTTAAGGAGAACAATTTTTTCATGGTTTCTGTTAATCATGTTAACTCCTTATGATTATATAAAACGAGTACATTTTTCGATCATGAAGCTATATATGCATAATGCATGACATATATAAAAACTTGAACAACATTTAATTATGTATCCTAAAGTCACCCCTAATCAACCAACCACGGATGCGTTTTGCTAATACGTACAAACAAATTATTGTAAGAAAAAAATAATAATGTTTCTCTTCCTAAAGATGAGAAAAGGTTTGCGTGAAGATTCATATTTGACATTGGAATTGTTTTATGGACATGTTCTATCATCACTACTAAGCTTACTTGTTCAATGTTTTGATAAAATTGAAAAATAAATAAAAAATTCTCTCTCCATTTTTTGAAGAGGAATGATGTGTGAATATCCCATTTGGACAACCAACAATTTATTTGTTATATTTTAATATTTTTTAACTGATTTCAATTTGTGTGTTCCTCACAATATCATATGGTGTTTGGTTAGTTGTTCAATTTTCATCATGCTACCAACTGAACTACATTTATAAGATATCTTGTACGTAGAGATTACCCACCAAACATTAATTTGATATGTTTTGCTACGTCAAATTTGTTTCCATTTTTGTTTATAATTATAAATTCAAATCTAGTACAATCGCGATTTTTATTTAATTTAACGCTTTAAATGGGAGTCGTACCATTGAAAAACCATCGAATATAATTTTATCATGCCCATTTAGTGAGCCCTAGCCTATGAAATTCAGAAGACTAAAATCCCCTCTAACTAAGCAATTAATACATTATACGGATTAGTAGATTACCCACCAACTATTAATTTTGTCCTGATTTACCATAATGAAGCACCAATTAATCTCATAACTCTTTGAAATATTTTTGTATGGTGGATCCACTCTACCCCAATAATCAAACAATACTACATATGTGTGCTTACTTCCTACTCCAAAATACCTTTTACACAAATGTCAAACTAGTAAAAGGTTCGAAAAGTAAGAAGTTGGTAACTGCTTACTTTTCTATGAAGTCATAGGAAATTAAAAAAAAAAAAATGTAACATAGCAAACTTCACTAAAATAAATATCATAGTCTAAAAAATGATGAAAGTGTTATATGTATGATCGAATATGAAAATGTCCCTACACATTTTCCTATCAAATCTTAGTTAACATAACTTCTTTCCATGTCTTGTCTCTCTCCCATTATGTTCTCCCTCTACCCTATTTAAATGGACACACACCTAGTACACTTTTCCTCAACCGTTTCACACTAACCTTATAGAATCTTAAACCTCTCACCAAATTTACCAACAAAAATGACAAGAAAATGTTTTGTTTGTTTCATGCTTCTTGAAGTTGTTTGTTTCATTGTAATTGGTGTTTATGGTGACAAGAATGTTCCTACTAGGAAAATTTCTGATGGAAATCATCATGTAACAATGAGAAGATTGCAATCATTTAAAGCCTCTTTAACAAGACATGATTCCATTGCTTCAACACCATCATCTTCTTTTGCACCTTCTCCTTCTTCTCAGCCAGCTGAGGTATATATAATTCAATCATATGCACAACCTTGGGCCTTCGATTTTTGTTTAGTACATTTTTTACTAGGACAATGCCTATAACATTGTACCTAGGTTTTGTCATTTTTACTGTGGGAAAATATCAAATGTTTGATGATTGTTTTTGTCATGTAGGGTATGCACAATCCAAGAGTATACCATGTGACATCATATGGTGCAGACCCAACAGGCAATTCAGATAGCACTGAAGCATTACTTGCAGCCATAGCAGATGCAGCCAACGGTCCAAGCAAAGGATATTTGATGGAAGGCATCAGTAACCTTGGAGGTGCACAGATTAATCTTGAAGGTGGAAATTACATGATCAGAAAGTCACTCAAGTTACCGGTAGCCAGCGTTGGGAACATCATGGTATGCCTGAAGAAACTATTTCATTTCCTTACATTCACATATAGCTTTTCATGAAAAAATATTGTTTAAAATCACACATGTGACAAAATCCCTCAAAAGTTTTAAATCTACTGCATTTCAAGACATGAAATATTGCTTTTTGAACAATATACTTCATGCTGTCCTTTTTTACAATATGAAAAGTATCTACCAATGTTTACACATCCCTTGTCATTATTTGACAATTGGCAGTGTTTTAAGACTTTATAGCTAGGCCAAACTCAATTTTTGAGACAAGTAGTCTCAATTTAGTATATTTTAGTCATGATGGTGAAGCAGTTGGTCTAACTAGACCAAGAAAAAATGAGTATTGACTATTTCTATAGAAAAGTACATAAAAAAATTTGACAAGTCAATTTAATTTTTGTTGTTGTGATTTAATTGAAAAACAGATACATGGAGGAACCATAAAAGCCTCAGATGATTTTCCTAATGATGGCTACATTATTGATTTATCAACCTCTTCAAATGAAAATGATGAAAAAAATTCACCTTCATCATCCTACAATTTTGAGTACATAACTCTCAAGGACCTCTTATTGGATTCAAACTTTAGAGGAGGAGGCATTTCAGTCATAAACTCACTCAGAACAAACATAGACAACTGTTACATTACACATTTCACAACCAATGGAATTTTAGTCCAAAGTGGCCATGAAACATACATAAGAAACTCTTTCCTTGGCCAACACATAACCGCCGGAGGCGATAAAAACGAAAGGAATTTCTCAGGCACAGGAATAAACATCCAAGGTAACGATAACGCTGTCACCGATGTTGTAATTTTCTCTGCTGCTATTGGAATCATGGTAACTGGTCAAGCAAACACATTTTCTGGTGTACATTGTTACAATAAGGCCACTGGATTCGGTGGTACCGGAATTTATCTGAAACTACCTGGTTTAACACAAACAAGGATTGTAAATTCTTACATGGATTACACTAGTATTGTTGCTGAAGATCCTGTTCAACTTCATATTTCTAGTAGTTTCTTCCTTGGTGATGCCAATATTGTGTTGAAATCTATGAAAGGTGTTTTAAATGGTGTTACTATTGTAGATAACATGTTCTCTGGATCAAATCAAGGTGTTGAAATTGTTCATTTGGATAAATCAAATAGTCCTTTTCATCAAGTTGATCAAGTTATTGTTGATAGGAACGTTGCGACGGGGATGAATTTAAAGGCTACTGTTGCGAAAAGGTCGTTGCAAGGGAATGGAACTTCATGGAATGTTGATTTTAACAACATTCTTCTTTTTCCTGACCATATCAAAAATGTTCAGTACTCATTAAGTTCAACAGGTAGCAGTTTTCCAAATCATGCTATCAGAAATGTGTCGGACAATCGCGTTGTGATTGAAACGAATGAAGCAGTTGCTGCGAATGTTTTTGTCGCGGTGGATCAAAGCTTGTCAAGTTGAAGAAGGTTTCAAGCTAGTGAGATGAAAGTAAGCATGATATAGAGGTCATCAATTTGATTGAAGAGGGAAATGTGTATACATTTGGTTGAGAAGTCTTGTTTACTTTCTTTGGATAAACTTAGAGTAAATTTAGTACCATACTAAACATTTTCATATATTTTTAAGAAGATTTAGATTTCATTGAATCACAAAGTGTTCTGTAAGTGATGCTTAAGTATTTGATAGAAGATATACTTGTCACATTAAGAAGATTTAGATTTCATTGATATACTTGTCACATTTAGTTATTTAGTTATTATACACAAATGAAGGAGAAGATATACACGACAGAAAGAAAGTAGTTCTTTTTAACCAAATTAATCTTATTAATTATTAGTTTTTTTTGGGTCAGAATTATTAATTCAACATCATTCAATTAATATTATATTGAATATTAAAATGACACTAATTTTAGATCAATGTCTTTGTTGTTGCAAATAATAATGAGGTGAATAATGGAGTAGGTCTTCAGGTTAGATAACTTTCAGTTGGCAATTTTGAACATGTTAGTTGATAATGTTGAAGTGTATAAATGTGAATTTGAAGTTTTGTGTGTCATAAAATAGAAGGTGAACAAATTCTAAGCAAAAACTACTATTTAGAGACATGTTAGTTGATAATGTCTAAGTAAATCACACTATGTATGGTTTGTCATCATGTAACTTTTATACCAAGCTAGTTTATTTGAAAATTTTAGAGCTTACTTCTCCTAATCTCCCCTGCCCAAGAAATTTTGTGAACTGACTTTGATGCCTAAACGGTTTAGCTGAAAACATTTTGAAATATAGATCGTTACATTAGTTGAAAATATTTTAAAGAGAAGGGTGTATCTAGTAAGGGGATTTTATAAAGGGCATTTTTGTAACTTTAAGGGGGCTAAAGAGATATTGAGGGGGCCTAAAAAGCAATCCTCTGAAAATTTTGACTCCAGTATGTTAAGTTGGCAAACCCATCTTTGAATATGATTGCTCGATAGGCCCCTTGAATTGCTCAATAGACCCCTTGAATTGCTCAAAAAATTCGCCAAAACAAGCATCGGGAGTTGGGGACCCGATTGGCTTTTTAAGCTAAAAAATATCCATCATGAGTTACGACTCGATGGGATGAGCAATTCTGATTGACCTATTGAGCAACCACCATCTTTGAAAATGAAAGAGAACGAGTTGTGATCCAAGTCCACTAGAAATCCAAAATTTTAAACTTGCACAACAATAACAATAAAAAGGGAAAGTATTTCCCACATTCAACACGAGTTTCAATGTATGCATCCTAAAACAATTAATTTTGTGTCCTTCGAAAGTATTACTTCGACAATATGTGTCCTTTAGGAATATACTTTAAAAAAAATTACCAATTTTATAGTGCACAAATGAGATAAATCTTACGTCATGTATAAATTTGCTTTTACCATTGGATCAAAAAGTATTACCATTAGCTCAAATGTTGTATGATATGACTAATTGATCCAATGGTTTATGCACATCGGCCAAAACCTTCAAAAATATGAGATTTTCAGGGGGAAATTATCGCCCAAACAACTATGGACTATAGAGGAATGCCCCATTTATTTTATAACTAAAGAAACCCATGTTACATATTATTCAAACAAGTAATATAGTATGATTGAAATTCCAAGACAAGCTCAAAATGTTCCATTGTGGAACATTTAGATTGGAGATCTTACATATGACTATTACACAATATCACACGACCTTCCTTTCTTCCTACAAAAAGTATATTTTTCCATTAAATTGTCTGCTAAGAAATGTGAAGATGTGACATCATATCTCCCTTATGACCTTATGGGCAATGTGTACCACCTACTATTATGAACTAGAAATGACGCCTCCATAGAAACCAGGTCTTCAGTTTTTGTACTTATATTAAAAAAAATCTACTTAATATTATGATCTGAAAATTAAAGGCTAGTATATAAAAAATAAAAAAAATTAAGGCTAGAACGTGACATGATAACCAGCATAATTATGTGAAATATGAAACAAAACACGTATCTTATTGATCATGTATGAAGAAGAACTAGAAAAAGACATCACCACCTTTAAGTCCAAGCAATGTTAATAATAAATAAAGAAAAGCCTTTCACAACAAACAATCACTCTTTCCCTTAACGTCTCTTAGACTCAAACCTATGACCTTCCAACTCACAGTTTGGTACACACTACTCTTCCATCTACAACTATGATTTTGATGTTTTACTCTCAACCTACCATTTCTTATATAACTCTTTTCTTCTACACTCTTCCTTCTAACTCCTATTTTCTTTTTAACTATCTTTGGCTTCTTGCCATCCATGGCCACAAACACCATGGCTGGCTTGATCACTGGCTCTAATTCTCATTTCTCAAATGACTCTGATGAGGTATTTGCCTTTTCCTTCTTTCATTTTGGTTTGGACAGTTTAAAGCAGTTGAACCATCATCAGAATGTCTTGTCGGTTCGATTTCAAGTTTGTTTTGTAAAGCATTGGTCTTACATGTATTGTATGCTATGTTTTGTTGTTTTTGCAGCATAAGCCTCCTCCTACCGGTAAATCTTCATCAAAAATTTGTCGAGTTTGTGGTGATGAGATTGGATATAAGGAAAATGGAGAGCTTTTTGTGGCTTGTCATGTGTGTGCATTTCCTGTTTGTAAACCTTGTTATGAGTATGAGAGAAGTGAAGGGAATCAATGTTGTCCTCAATGCAACTCTCGCTATAAGCGCCATAAAGGTTAGCCTTTAGTGAAACTTTTTGTTATTGTAATAACCTTCATTTGTATGTGTAGAAAAGTTTTACACACATGTTCAATCAGATCTTACTATTTAGATATACCATAATGTTATTTTCTCTAAAATACTTGCACTAGTAATTTAGTAAATGGTGAAATGTGATTGGATATAGAAAACAGAATTGTTGCAGTAAGCCAGTAATCATGTCGCGCAGTTTTTAATCTCAACTGTCCAATCTGATTCGGTATTTAAAACTGATTTTGATAATGATGATGATGACTTCCCTGCAGGTTGTCCAAGAGTGGTTGGAGATGAAGATGAGAACCTTGATGGAGATGATTTTGAAGACGAGTTTCCAGTTAAGAATCATCATGATGATCTAGACCAGAACCGCGATGTTAATCATGTGGTAATTTCTTTTAATGATATGAAAGAATACTCATGAATGTGAAATTAACAAATGAATCAGATAATTAGAATTGATTTGATATGAATAATTAAAGAGATTATATGATTATTTACAGGAAAATGTGGACTACAATCAACAGAAATTGCATACTTTTTCTTCAGCAGGAAGTGGTAAGAACCTTGTATAATTTTGAAAAGACTATTGTGGATACAAATTGCTAATTATCCATTATACAAATTGTTCATCACATTGTACTCTACTGTTTTCTAGTTACTGGAAAGGATTTGGAAGGGGAGAAAGAATTCTACAGCAATGAAGAATGGCAAGAAAGAGTAGAAAAATGGAAAGTAAGGCAAGAAAAGAGAGGTCTGCTAAACAAAGAGGATGGTAAAGAAGACCAAGGTGAAGAAGATGAGTACCTGTAAGCTATCATTTCTAATATACTCTTTATTGTAAATAATGTACAAAGTGTTTAAATTTTCACTGATTTTATTTATTTTTACCTTATTATTACAGTATGGCTGAAGCAAGACAACCATTATGGCGCAAAGTTCCAATATCATCAAGCTTAATAAATCCATACCGAATAGTAATTGTGATGAGACTTGTTATCCTAGCTTTCTTCTTCCGTTTCCGTATCTTAACACCAGCATATGATGCATATCCTTTATGGCTCATATCAGTAATATGTGAAATATGGTTTGCATTATCATGGATACTTGATCAGTTTCCAAAATGGTTACCGATCACACGTGAAACATACTTAGACCGTTTATCTATAAGATTCGAACGTGAAGGCGAACCAAACCAGCTTTCGCCTGTTGATGTTTTTGTTAGTTCTGTTGATCCTTTGAAAGAGCCACCTATTATAACAGCAAACACTGTTCTATCCATACTTTCTGTTGACTACCCTGTTGAGAAAGTTACATGCTATGTATCAGATGATGGTGCTTCTATGCTTTTGTTTGATTGTTTGGCTGAAACTTCTGAGTTTGCTAGAAGGTGGGTTCCTTTTTGTAAAAAGTATAGTATTGAACCAAGGGCACCTGAGTATTACTTTAATGAGAAGATTGATTACTTGAAAGATAAGGTTGAGCCTACTTTTGTCAAGGAAAGAAGGTCTATGAAGGTAATTTTTAAAGATATGATTATTTTTTTTGGGTTTGTTTTTCTTATTTTCGGTTTTGTTTGGATAAACAACTTAATTAAGTGTTTACAGCGTAAGCTCGTATTATATAAGTGTTTATGTATAAGTTTTTCTATAACAGAAGATAAATTAAAGTCAAAATGTTTTCATAAGCTGAAGATAGAGTATGAACATGTCATAAGTAGTTTCATGTGTTTATATCAGTAGATTCAAATAAGTCAATCGATCAGGCCTATGCTATAAGATGTTTTTATAAGCTATCCTGAAGATTTTATGTAAACTAGTTGAAGACAACTTATGTATATGTTATAAATTGTTTCCAAATGTTTATGCCAGTAGATAAACTCAAATAAGTCAATCTAAACCGGCACTTAGCGTCTATGAGAGACTTATAGTAATTCTTGTGTCTTTGTTGCTTGGCAGAGAGAATATGAAGAATTTAAAGTGAAAATTAATGCTTTGGTGGCAAAGGCTCTGAAGAAACCTGAGGAGGGTTGGGTTATGCAAGATGGAACTCCATGGCCTGGTAACAACACTCGTGATCATCCAGGGATGATTCAGGTTTGGCTATTTCGTCCTCTAACTTGTTCTTGTTTTATGTACTTTTCATTATGCTTATGAAAATAACTTGTGATATGCTTATAAGCCTTTTTCAGCTTCTTTTCACAAGTTTACCATAATGGTCTATATAAACAGTTTATATATAATTTAGGTGATGTTTATCCACTGATATGGCTCATGGACTTGGCTTTGCAGGTATACTTAGGAAGTGCTGGTGCACTAGACGTGGAAGGCAAGGAACTGCCCAAACTCGTGTATATTTCACGTGAAAAACGTCCCGGTTATCCACATCACAAGAAAGCTGGTGCCATGAATGCTTTGGTAAGTTCAAAAAGATGACATTGAATTCTTTAATTCGTGAAGGATTAGGAAATCAGAAACATGTTTGTTTATAACTCTTGTTGTTTTTGTCTGTCATCAAAAGGTTCGAGTTTCTGCTGTGCTTACAAATGCACCATTCATGTTGAATCTCGATTGTGATCACTACATCAACAACAGCAAGGCTATTAGAGAAGCCATGTGCTTCCTAATGGATCCTCAACTAGGGAAGAAACTCTGCTATGTCCAATTTCCTCAAAGATTTGATGGTATTGATCGCCACGATCGATATGCTAATCGCAACACTGTCTTCTTTGATGTAAGTATCATTCTCCTTAACTTCAACTAAACAAATTGATGCAAATTGCACTTCAAAAATGACCCTGAAATGTTGTTTTTATCATAGATCAATATGAAAGGGCTTGATGGTATTCAAGGTCCAGTGTATGTCGGTACCGGAACTGTGTTCAACAGACAAGCATTGTATGGCTATGATCCACCAGTTTCTGAGAAAAGGCCGAAGATGACATGTGATTGTTGGCCTAAATGGTGTTGCTTTTGTTGTGGTTCAAGGAAAACCAAATCAAAAAAGAAGTCAGGAACAAATGGAAGAAGTCTCTTTAGTAAATTGTACAAGAAGAAGAAAATGGGAGGAAAAGATTATGTTAGAAAAGGTTCTGGTTCCATGTTTGATCTTGAAGAGATTGAAGAAGGACTTGAAGGGTATGAGGAACTAGAGAAATCATCACTCATGTCACAGAAAAATTTCGAGAAGCGATTCGGTCAGTCTCCGGTTTTCATTGCTTCAACTTTAATGGAAAATGGAGGGCTTCCTGAAGGCACAAATACACAATCATTGGTTAAGGAAGCCATTCATAACATAAGTTGTGGGTATGAAGAGAAGACTGAATGGGGAAAAGAGGTAAATAAACAAAATAAGCTAACTAACCTTAACACAATGAAGAAATATTTTGATTTTCTTGATGCTTCGCTTGCACTTTATCTATGAATCATTCTTACAAATTTGTTTTCCATTACAGATTGGATGGATTTATGGCTCAGTCACAGAAGATATTTTGACTGGATTTAAGATGCACTGCAGAGGATGGAAATCAGTATATTGCATGCCAAAGAGGCCTGCTTTCAAGGGGTCTGCACCTATCAATCTGTCAGATAGGTTGCACCAAGTTCTGAGATGGGCTCTTGGTTCTGTTGAGATTTTCCTTAGTCGCCATTGTCCGTTGTGGTATGGTTATGGAGGAAAACTAAAGTATCTTGAGAGGTTGGCATATACTAATACCATTGTTTACCCATTCACTTCAATCCCTTTGCTTGCATACTGCACAATTCCAGCTGTGTGTCTCCTCACTGGAAAGTTCATCATTCCCACTGTAAGTTCACCTCTATCAATTTCTTGTAATCACTTAGATTCATAATTTTCTTTCACATCTGATATACTTAAGTGTTAAAAGAAGAAAATGTGACACATAACACGCCCTATTTGGACTAACACCTTAATTAAGCGTTTATAGCATTAGCGCTTATCATACAAGTGTCTATGTATAAGTTATTTCTATAACAAAAGATGAAATAAAGTCTCGTAGACTATCCTGAAGAGCTTAATAAGTTGTTTTCACAAACAATTTCACAAGTTCTAATGCTAGTAGATAGACTCGAACAAGCCAATCAAAATAGACCTTTAGAGTATTAAAAAATGTCTATGGCCGCAATCTAGGTCGCAGTATCAAGGTTTACGATGTATCAGCAAGCGCAACGCAACCTCAATTGATGTTGCTCTAACTGCATTTAATTGTGTTCATTGTAATATCAAGGATCATAACACGATCATGACCGCAATTCAATACCTTTGAGAGTCTTGATACTATTATATATTTGTCTTCTGAATGTAAGTTGCTGTTTTTATTTGCTGTGCAGCTGACCAACCTTGCCAGTATTTGGTTTATGGCACTATTTATATCCATCATTTTAACTGGCGTACTCGAGCTTCGATGGAGTGGAGTTGCCATTGAAGACTGGTGGCGAAACGAGCAATTCTGGGTGATTGGAGGTGTATCAGCACATCTTTTTGCAGTGTTTCAAGGTTTCCTCAAAGTTCTAGCTGGAGTAGACACAAACTTTACTGTCACAGCAAAAGCAGCAGATGATGCTGAGTTTGGAGAGTTATATCTCTTCAAATGGACAACACTTCTCATTCCACCAACAACCCTTATAATCTTGAACATTGTTGGTGTTGTTGCTGGGGTCTCTGATGCTATTAACAGTGGTAGTGGTTCATGGGGACCTTTATTTGGGAAGCTATTCTTTGCATTTTGGGTCATTGTTCATTTATATCCTTTCCTTAAAGGTCTTATGGGAAAACAAAACAGGACTCCTACTATTGTGGTACTTTGGTCAATCCTTTTGGCATCAATTTTCTCATTGATTTGGGTTAGGATTGATCCTTTCTTGCCTAAGCAAACTGGTCCTATTCTCAAACAATGTGGTGTAGAATGCTGAGAAGTTGTGAAAGAGGCATGTTAATGTGTTGTTTTGAATTTATTTGTGCATGTTTTCATTGTCTCGTTGCTTTATTGAGTCTTTGTATTTCAAAGAAGAGTTACCTTGTATTTGTATATAGGATTAAAGGATAAATTTGAGTCTTATATTGTAAACTGTTGTTAATTTTTGGGAAAACATATTCAGAGTTTTGGCTCACCTTGATCATTTGTTCATTCATCTAATTGAACTTGATTCTTGATAGTAATGCTCAACGTTGCTAACTTGATGTTTTGTATTAACTTTAATTTGCGATGTGAATGTTTTCAAGTTGCATGGTTAAGTGGCACGTGCATGTCGGATATGTGATCGATTTTTTCAATGATTAAGTAGAGAAATTTGGCAGAAAAAGGTTGTGTTTAGTCAGTATCTTTGTGTTAATTCCTCTAGTCCTGGTGGATTGGAAGTCCGAATAACGGAAATCTTTTGAGCAAAAGAATGCAACAGAACCCACTGGCTCCATTACCAAATGAGGTAAAGACTTTCGGTATTTTTATCATTCTGGGAGGTTTGTCAATTTACTATCGAGTTTCATTTTGCGTGTACATAGCTAGAGGACAAACAACAGTTCAAGTGTGGGGTTGTGATGACAGTTAGTCATATAGTGTTTTTAGCATTAACTAGGAGTCATTTTAGTTAGTTTTCATTATGTCTTAGTTGAGGTTTGTAAATCAATCAATGGATGAGTATGGAAGAGCATTATGTGTACAATTTTGTGGTCGTACTATACTTTTTTCAAGATTTATCAAATGATTTATTGGAGTATAGTCACCATGGATGTTTTGGTCAGGAGAAATGGGACAAGAGGATGTTTTGATGAGGAGAAATGGGACAAGAGATGAAAAAAGTTGAACAATCATCTACTGGTACATGTATGATGCGTGCTATAAGTTGTGCGCCGTGCAACTTGGAGAGAGTTTGAAGGTGTTCAGTCACTGCCTCATGCACAATGCAGACAAGGATATGTACAGTGTGCATAGATTGTTCCGAATATATTGGAAATGTTCGTCTATAAATAAAAAAGTCTTGCATCGTTGGGAAAACACTCTCCGACGATCAAAACACAACCAAATCGCAATTTGAAAGGCTATGAGCGACCATAAACATCCAAGAGACGAGCATTTATCATATGGTGATCCTTTATTCATGTATTTCTATACATATGTAATAGTTTATATGTTTAGTTATCATTTGTTAGTTTTCTAGGTTATGTGGTTATGTTATGTAGATGAACTTCTCTATAGCTACTTGAACCATGTAATATGTTGAGTACTTTTGAATGCAATTGATTTAATTTATTGTATTCCATTAATGTTTGTTATTAATGTTTTATATGTGTTTACAAATGTTCATAAACTGATCTAGGTCTTAAATGGCAATTAACCCTAATTTTTAAGACTTGGACCTGGTGTTAATCGTTCAATCTATAATACGTTTAAACTTATTATATACCTTCTTAGTGACGAGAGTTATTCATTCTTAGGAGACTCTGTAATTGAAATAACAATTACGTAACTTAGGGAAAGACTTAGAAATTTCAGTGAACAAATTATATGCCAAAAATATAATTACACTAAAATACTGAAGTGTGCCAAAAATATAACTAGTGTATTCAGTGGTGGAGCCAATTACTTGTGTTTGATACTTCCTTTTTTAGTTTTTCCTATCACACTTGCTTGCTTTTAACTACATGCTTTTGATCCATTTCTTTATTATATATATTTTTTGAAAGGATACATTTCTTTTTATACTATTTTCTTATTAATAATTCAATTCTTGTTGAAGTAAAATCGAGGTACTTTGGGGATCAAACACAATTCCTACAAGTCATTTGAGAAGTCTTTACCACTAAACCAGTTATGTTCTTGTGTTAAGATTTTGCAAACTTAATATTACTTAATATTTCATAATTTTTCATAACTTAATCCTCCTTGCATCCTAAATTATATGCATAAAAATTCACTTTATTTGTCTCAAACCATAAGCAAAAAAGACAAGCTATTATCCTATTTAGTCACGTTGTTTACAAACAAATCATCTTTTCCAAAATAAATTTTACTTATTTTCATAAAATTAAATACAAATTGTACTTAATTAACTTTCCCTCCTATTTCACTACCAAAAAAAAAAAAACTCCCTCCTATTTTCTCTATAACCAATAACCAATGAAAATTATTTTTATTCTTCTTGTGAAACTTATTTCAAGTAGAACACAAAAAGATATACACCAAATTATGTTTTAATTTTTTTTATTAAGAGTGAATTGATTATTTTTTTTCTTATATTTTATGACGTAGGGAATATGTCTTTCTTCATCTTTTATTCTCTTTTTTTTTCTTCCTTTTTTTCTGTTCCACCTCAAGAGACTATAACAATAATCACTTTGACTCAAACTTTCATTTGACAAATATTGAAATTAGTTATTTGATTGGAAAAAAATTAAAAGTTTATAAATTTAGTAGTTTAAATAAATGATAAAATTAAAAGAAAAAATGACTACATAGACCTTTGTATCTCTAATAAAGTTAAAATGTCCGAACCTCTTGATCAAAGATCCTGGCTATGCCACTGGGTGTATTATAATTCTTTTCTTTTTATGTTAATGTATTGAAAAATAATTCTTTTAAGTCAATCTTTTTTTTTGTTTACTTTTAAGTCACTCTTTAGTGACAAATATTTTCTCATATATTATTTTTTACGATATATTATAATTACTATGTTATAATTATTTTTATTTGTATTTAAAAGATATAAAAACTAAATTTAACTAATTAATTAATGACAGGTAGTTATCTCATACAAAGTTCACAAATGATAAATTACCATATTTTAAAAATGAATTAAAATGGGTAAGATTTTTTTGTTTGCATGAAAACAAAATTTAGAGCAAAACAAAAACTCAATAAAACCCACTTTGGACCCTTGGAGGTAGAAATAAATCACTCTATTCAATTTGGACCTTTGATTTTCAACCAAGTTCCTTGAAAGAAATCATAATACAATCCATATAGCACTCTAGCAATCTATGATTCAAAGACCACAATGATTCTTAGAAAAAAGTGTTTAATCTGAAGAACAAGTGGGGAGAGAGATTTGGAGACTCTAGAGAGAATAGTTCCAAATGATTTAGTAGTTTGGGATTTGAGAGGATAAAGCTATATAAAGTAATGAGTGGCAAGTGTAAAATCATGGAGCAAAAGTATTTGATTTAGTGTTTTCTTTTTTGCTCGTGTAACCAAAAGAAAAAAAAGAAGAAAAGAAAACACACACGTAAAGACATGGAGCAAGGAGTGGTAGATCTGAGAACAAACTCAAGTCCCATAGGTCCTTACAGTTAAACCACTAGATTGTACTAACAAAAGCGATCAAAAGTATTCGAGTTTGATTTATAATTTCAACAATATTTGATATATTTTATAGACCTAAGACTTTCAAAAAATTTCTCCCCAAAGGGGTACATATTAGTACTGAGTTTTAAATGGTTAAGACATCACTAATGGGTATGGTCTTATTAGTGTAAACTTTTTAGAGAAATGCTAGTATATGTTAAGGTATGAAAAATAGAAATTATACATTGAAAATTGCGTCAATTTATTTTTTAAAAATTGAAAAAAAAATTCTTCAATAAATAATTTCATTTTGTAGAAATCTTAACATATACCACCTTAATAACACAAGTTAGCATGATCCAAAATTTATAACTTTATAGGAAAATCTAGCACAAGAAAAAGAAATGCCAACCCACTAATCACCATAGCATACTAATAAAATAAAAACAGAACAGATCACAAAGTAAAAAAATAAAAAATCAGCCACTCACACATTATTACTTCAGTGTTAAGAAAAAGTAGAAAGAATACGTTAAAACTACAATTAATTCTATAGTAGGCTTATTAGCTTTTTTGCTTTGCTCATGGTCATGGGAAACATGCAAATACAAAGAAACAACCAATTAAATTAAATTCAATGGTGTACAAATGAAGAAGTCTCTTTAAAGCTAGAAGGAAACAGGTACACCTGCCTCTACATAAATTGTCTTCACTCCCTTCATTTGTGTGTACGAGAAACCAAACCCGAAACCAAAACCTTAACATTGTAAACTAAATTTATGTTTACCATGAGATTCTCAACCTTGGCATTTCTCTTACCACTTTTGGTGATACTACAAGTACAAGAAACCATTTGCTTCAATGAACACGTAGAACTTTCTCATCTCATGAAAAAAATTGCTAAGCATAAAGTAGACATTGCCTTGTCACAACCACCATCTCCTTCTCCATCACCATCCTCACACACACAAAGGGTACGTGACAAATTAATAACAACAATAGACTTTTTATTTTATTTTTCATTTTCCTAGCATTTTTATTATGAATTTAATTGGTATGCATCATGAGTATGTCACAATAAATTATAATAATTTTTTAGTTTTTGGTTTTTCTAGCATTTCATGATAGATTTAATTGATGTGTAATGTCAATATCAATAGTACGAATATTTTGTACGTTGTCAATCGATTATAATCTTTGAGTCATTCAAAATATTTTACATTGCCAATATATAAAAATTACAATTAGAATCTCCTTTTTTATTTTATGAAATGTCTAAAGTTACAATCTCATTATTTTCATGTGGTTTTGGTTTTGAAATTGAATTAGAGTGGAAGAGTGGTGTACCCAATTGAATATGGTGCAGACCCAACAGGGGAAAATGAAAGTAGTGATGCCATTATGAAAGCTGTAAAAGCTGCATTTGAGATGGATAATATGGAGCTTGAATTGTTACCAGGAATTAGAGACCTTGGAGGTGTTATTATTGATTTTCAAGGTGGAAACTACAAAATCAGCAATCCAATCACATTTCCTTCATCTGCTGGCAATCTTGTGGTTTGCATCTAATTTATCCTTTACTAGTTCGATGCATTTGTTGATCAGATTTGAAAAAACAAATTCAAAATATTAATACAGCTTTATAAAAATGGTAGTTGGCGATTGTTCTCAATAATTTTATTTTACCTAAATTAGGTATGACCTCTATTACTGTTTTCTTTGGCGCCAAAATATTATGTGCATTGAATATGGCATGTCTTGATCTTAAAAAATTGTGTCTAGTGACCTAGAAGCGTACTAGGAAAACACTTTCCTGCAAATTCTTAATAACTCCATCAATGTAATTCTCACCAAACAATAATAAAGGTGGCCAACAAGATGTGATGTGAGAAATGCCTTGAGAACACCAAAGCCTTGACCAAAATGTCTGGCTAGCAATTGTGTTGGAAAATGAACAGGTATGAGATTGAATAAGAATAAGAGAATTGGACAATATGGAAACCCCCAAAGCTTATGAATTATGATGGACTAACATGAGAATTTCCAACATGGTAGTAATAGAGTTCTCAAAAAAATTAAGAAACAATGTGATTAGAACGGTGAGACTTACATTGATCAAGAGAGTATACGTAAAACATATTTTATTTTGAAAGACTCGTGAATTTTGAAAATGATTCAACAAAAGTACAAAACTGGAAAAATGAAAATAGTTAAAAGTAAAAATAAAAATGGTAAAATGAGATTTTTGAAAATTGTGGGGGTAAGAGACGGGACTATGTAAGAGCCAAATGGCGAAACTATGTTATATGTTATGAGTTTTTTTTCTCGCCCCTCGCATACACATTAGAAGTATATTTTTGAAAGAAAGAATTGTATTTTTATCCTTCGAAACTATACTTTTGGACATAAATTCAGTTTTTTCCCCAATTCTGTTGTATACTTCTGAAAACAAGTTTGGTTTTATAGAAGTGTAAGACAAAGATAAAAATGTGTATTCAATCTCAATGTGCTTCTTGATTACAATTGTATAAATCATAACATAACACTTTAATGAAGATACATTGAAGTCTTTATAGAAAATACTGCAATGTTTTCCTTCCAAGTTCTATCTTCTTACACTTAACTTGTACATGAAATGTTTGAAGGTTAAAGGAGGAACCTTGAGAGCTTCCAACACATTTCCAACTGATAGATACCTTGTTGAATTGAGTGCATCAAGTTCGAAAATGCTCCAAAATGCAACAGCAGCATACAACAACAAATTACTTGAACAAACAATAGGAATTTACTATGAAGACATAACATTTAGAGACATCCTCTTTGATTCAAGTTACCGAGGTGGAGGTATACTCATCATTGATTCAGCTAGAATCAGAATCGACAATTGTTTCTTCCTCCATTTCAACACAGAAGGAATTAAAGTTCAAGGTGGCCATGAAACCTTCATATCAAGTAGTTTTCTTGGACAACACTCAACAGTCGGCGGAGACAAAGGGGAAAGACAATTTTCGGGAACTGCAATTGATCTTGCTAGCAATGACAATGCTATCACTGATGTCGCAATTTTCTCAGCAGCCATTGGAATTGTTGTTAGGGGACAAGCTAACATGATCACAGGTGTGCATTGTTATAACAAAGCAACAGGTTTTGGTGGAATTGGAATTTTGTTGAAATTAGCAGGGAATTCACAAACAAGAATTGATAATTGTTACATGGATTATAATAGTATAGTCATGGAAGATCCTGTTCAAGTTCATGTTACTAATGGTTTTTTCTTAGGAGATGCTAATATTGTTTTGAAGTCAATTAAAGGGAAAGTTTATGGTTTAAATATTCTTAACAATATGTTTAGTGGAAACCCTAATAATAATGTTCCAATTGTAAAATTAGATGGGGGATTCAGTAACATTGATCAAGTGGTAATTGATATGAACAATGTGATTGGTATGGTTTTAAGATCAACGGTTGGGAAGTTTAGTGTGGATGGTAATGGCACAAAATGGGTGGGTGATTTTTCAAATGTTTTGGTATTTCCTAATAGGATTAGTCATTTTCAGTATTCATTTTATACATTAGAGGGACCAAAGTTTGTTGCACATTCAGTGAGTAATGTGTCAAATAATGCTGTAGTTGTTGAAAGTGAGAAAGCAATTCATGGGATTGTTTCCTTCTTTGTTGAACAGTGAGTTAGTATGGATGTTTAAGCTTTGTCTAGTGTCTATCTTTGATAAACTAAATTGTGGTTATATGAAAGAAATCTTATGTGTGTTCATTGGCATTACCATATGGACCAAGGACTTTGTTCTATTTTATTTTTAAACTTGCTGGAGTGTTATAATTGCATACTTATAAAAAAACATCTTGTATTTTTAAAGACTTAAAATTATCATCCATGAATAAGTTTCACATATTATCCATAAGAGGATTCAAATCTTTGAAGGGGAGCGATTCAAAAAGAAAGGAAAGATGGGAGTGGAAGGAAATTGATGATTCATGATAGTTGTTCAACTTGCAATTTTACAAGGGATGAGTTTATTTTTCTCTAGGAGACTAAAATGAATTGGAAAAAGGTTAAAGTATTTAAGAAAATTAGACTTCACAAGATTGTGCAACAATGAAATAATAGAGAAGGCTCAAACAAAAGCTCTCGTGTTCTCTAAGCAACCTTCTTAAACACCACAAAAAAAAAAAAAAAAAAAAAACCTTTTTCTGCTTAAAAACATAGTATCATAGAATATCTATAGATTGGTCTCAAGCCTGCTTCAATAATCTTCAAAAGTAAACACTTATATTTTTGTGGTGATCGGGTAACCCCGAACCTTACATATATTATACATTGTCCCTACCAACTGAGGTAAGCTCATGAAGACAAAAGTATACAGATGCTTAAAACAAGTTTTAGTATATGGTGTATTTTTTATTTTTTTATTTATTATCAACTGTATTTTATTATAAGTTATTTTGTCAAAAATAGTTGTGCTTTATTACAAGTCATTTTACAATATCAATGCATCATTAATGTTTTTTGTATCATATCATTTATTATTTATTACTCTCTTTTTTTTTTAATTCTTTAAATATGTTTTTTTTCTTCATGTCATTAATCTCTTTTCTAGATAGTGTGATTCGATGAGGGCGTGTGTATTTTCTAAAAGCTTATCAGTGTTGGTTAATGGGTTCCCAATAAAGCAAGTTCACAAAAACAAAGGGTCGAAACAAGGGGACATAGGAGATTGGAGCTTTGGTGAAAAAGGAGGTTGGTTTACACACTATTTTAAGGGTTTTCGGCTTCCAAATTGTGATGAGGTAGTATCTCATTTTGAATACGTGGATGACACTCTTTTCATTGGAGAGACGTGTGCCGAGAACTTGTAGAGTATGAAAGCAATTTTTCTAAGATGGTTTGAATTAATATCTGGCTTGAAAGTGAATTTTTCAAGAATTAACTTGTTCGGGATTAATTTGAGGGATGACTTTTTGAGGAATGTGGCAGCCTTCTTAAAGTGTAAATCTGTTTAAATGGAGATGTAACTTTTGCTAGAAGAAGATGTGAAGTGGAAATCCGTTTTGGTTGCAAGATATGGAAATATTTTAACTGAAAGCCCCAATGTGTCATTCTTTAATTGGCCAAGTCAATCATCATTTTAGTGGAGAGATATTCGTAATATGGGGTTAAATGGTGAACCCGAAAAGTATTGGGTCCAAGCTCTCTTACGAAAAAAAAGTTGGGAATGGGGCAAAGACATATTTTTTTATGGATACTTGGGTGGGTGATAAGCCGGTACGAATGTTGGGTGGCCCGACTAATGTTGAATGTTTGTTTTCCGTTAACTCATTGTATCAATTCCTCTCCTCAAATTCCATGTCTTCTTTGTTGGGGTTTACAAGGGGTAAGTTGTTATGGAGGCTTTGAGAGAGCTTTGCACGGTCAAAGGTAGTCTTATCGTGTTTTGTCACCGGTTGCCAACTAGAAAAAAATTGGTAAGGAGGGAGGTGGTTACAACTGGGAGAGATGTGGGGTGTCTTTGGTACACGATATTGAGGGAGACAGAAGAACATCTTTTTGTAACTTATTGTATATCTAAAAGCCAAATTTGATACAAGATTTTTGCTTGGATTTATGTATCGATGGCACTTCCGTCATATTTATTCATCTTGAAAGAGAGTTCTTGCTTCTTCATCCAACATAGGAAGATAATTAAAGGGTTGTTATTGATTTGGCATACAATCGTATGGTCAACTGGAAGGCTCGACATGATCAAAAATAAAATTGAAAAGTCGTCAAGTGTTTATAAGGTTGTAGACATTGTTAAAAGTAGAGTCATGTTAACTTGTGTCCTTAGGGCATATGTTAAACATTAATTTTATTCCATTACTAGTAAGAATTTAATGAAAAAAAGTAAATATTAAATATTTTAAGCAATAAATTAACACAATTTCCAATACATAATTTCTATTAGTGAAATTCTTAACATGTGCCCTAAGGGCACAAGTTAACATTTCCCTTAAAAGTATTTCTTAGCAATGACTTTTTGGATAAACACATTTGCGCTCCATGTCTACTTTGTGAGTGGTTTGTGAACTCGGTTGATTGTATGATTAGATAAGAGGGTGTCTTGTAATTATATATTTTTTTGTTGTGGGTATAATACGCCTTATACTAGTTCTTAAATTGTGGGTCGAGTACTACTTGTGCTTTCTTCCATCTCTTTTTTCAATTAATTTTTTCCATTATAAAGAAACCAAGCGTTTTGACACTACAAATTTATACAAAATCTTAAATCTTCAAATTTATGATACTAGTCACTAAAATACTGTTCAACGACAACTACTCGAATGACTTTTTTTCTTTCTCTTTTATTTATATAATATTTTAATACGTATGAACCGATCAACTTTTCTTTCTCACTAAAATTTGTATATAATAATTTAGATATGATAATTTTGAACTTCTAATTTTTTTGAGAGATCCTTATAATATTATATATTTTCAGCAAAATTTTATTAAAAAATATGAATTATACGTATGAGTTTACTTTAAGAGATGAACCAAAAGTGAAGATGAATAATTTTTGTAGGACTAAAAGTTGAAGAAATTTTTTAAGGAACTAAAACGAAAAATTGACATATTTATAGGGATCAAAAACATATTTAACCCAAAAAAGTAACTACTCCTATGTAAAAAAAAATTTAAATTTTTTTTTATAATTGTAACCAAAAAAATATGAATAGTTTAAAAACACAAGTATAGGAAAACTATAAAGAATACTTATTAAGGAATCAAATATAGGGAAATGCAAAAAAGTGTTCTAATGACACTTTTTAAACACTTCAGATCATAAGTTATTATAGAAAAATGTGCATTCAATGCATCGAAAATAGAATTATTAGACTTCTTTAATTAATAATTTCTTAGTTTTGAATTCTTAATGAGTGTCTATAAGACATTCGTTGGCGAAATCCATATAATAATATTTTAGAAGTGACTCTTTAAAAGTTTAAAAAAATTATTTTTCAAAATAAGATTACAGACCCTTGTTAACATGATCTTCAACTGATTTAAATTTTCTATGGTTACCGTAGTATGCAATAGATCTTGACCGTCAAATCTTAAACGGATGGCCGAGATCATTTACACAAACCGTCCTATATCAAATCAATAACTGAGATTATCTATCGGGTAAAATTGTGTGAAATGCCTACATCAGCAATAGTGGTCCCTTAATTGTAAAGTTTGCTTTTTTGCTATGCATGCAAATGCACAAAAACAACCAATTAAGTTCAATTCAAGCATCTATTTAGAGTGAGAAGGAAACAGGTACACCTGCCTCTACATAAATTGCCCTCACTCCCTTCATTTGTATGTATGAGAAACCAAAATCAAAACCTTAACATTGTAAACTGAATTTATGTTTGCTATGAGATTCTTAACCTTAGCATTTCTCTTATCACTTTTGGTGATACTACAAGTACAAGAAACCACTTGCTTCAATGAACACGTAGAACTTTCTCATCTCGTGAAAAAAATTGTTAAGCAAAAAATGGACATTGCCTTGTTTCAGCCATCTTCACACAAAAAAAAGGTATGTCACAAATTTATAACAATAAATTTTTTATATTATTTTCCTTTTTCCTAGGAGTTCTTTTATGATTTTAATTTGTATGCATCATGAGTATCTCACAATCAATCATAATAATTTTTGTTTTACATTCTTATTTTCTCTCTATGTGGTTTTGGATTTGAAAATGAAGAAGTGGAAGAGTGGTGTACCCAATTAAGTATGGTGCAGATCCAACGGGGGAAAATGAAAGCAGTGTTGCCATTATGAAAGCTGTAGAAGCTGCATTCGATATTGATAATTTAGGGCTTGAATTATTACCAGGAATTAGAGACCTTGGAGGTGTTATTATTGATTTTCAAGGTGGAAACTATAAAATCAGCAATCCCATCACATTTCCTTCATCTGCTGGCAATCTTGTGGTAATCATCTTTCTCTTAATTAATTTCTTTCCTTTTCCTCCTTTCTTACTTTGATTGATGCACTTTTTTTTACTTCAAGATTAATTATGCACTTGTTGATCCTTAATTTGTTATATAAATTTGCATTTGTTTCTCTAAAATGATTTTTTTTAATATACTTGTATAAAAATGACTGTTGTCGTTCTAAAATTGTTTTTTTAACATCAAAATTTATTAAACATACGAGAGAAGTATAAGGAATACTGTTGTATATTGGCTTCAAATTGGATTTGCAGGAAACCTAAAATCGCGTCACGATTTCAGGCACCATGACACGATTTGATTGGCAGGGAGCAAGGTACTTTGAGATGGAAAATCGTGACACGATTTGGGAAATCGTGACATGATTCGACTGCTTCCTCACCAAGTTTCCCTGAAAGGGACTAGTCACAACGGTTACCCAGATAAAATCGCGGCACGGTTGGTCAAAATCGTGACGCGATTTTGGACTACAGTGACTAGTATTTAAGTGGGTTCTGCAACATTTTTGGAGGAGAGCTGAAGCTAGAGGCCTAGGGTTCACAAAGGGGGAACTTGAGAGTTGAGTACCTTTGTAGGGAGGGTCTCTAGGGTTGGGATAAACATTGTAAACACCTTGGGTAGTGAGATTGAATCATTGG
>Ga0228711_1001537_pt1 | contig 34143 bp, 17 predicted proteins | sample MedpolnodulmetaG_2_FD_177996 | JGI IMG/M metagenome (GOLD analysis project Ga0228711, IMG submission 177996) | Root nodule microbial communities from Medicago polymorpha collected in Santa Monica, California, United States - brown nodules | ecosystem: Host-associated > Plants > Roots > Nodule... | reverse complement strand
TTATCTTGTCTTGTTGGTATTTTTATTTACATGTTTTTTTTTTGTTTTTGTAATGTTGTAGGTAAAAGATGAGTCTTGCAAAGGAAAGGAAGAGAGTGAAACTTCTTTCTTTGGGGAAAAAAGACGACAATGCAGCAAAGCCCGTCTTGCAAATGTAAGTATGGATTTCAATTTTTTGTTTTAACAATTTTAGGTTGTGCATTTTCTTTCTTCATAGTATAGATTAGTTTTTATTTTTATTTTGTGTATATGTGTTATTTCGATGGTTCTAATTGTTGATATTTATTTGTAGGTGCGGAAAGAAATTGATGACTTAAAAGTCTAGTGAAGCAGAAAAATGTCAGGGAAACTTGATCCTGTTATCGGTGCAACAACAGTTGATGAATATAGTAAATGTTGAACCTAGACGATGGACTCGGCTCAGACAAATTGAGAAGGAATGGTTGCTTCAACTTGGTGACATGTTGCACAATAGAGTTGTGGGACAAGACCAAGCAGTAAATGCTGTTGTTGATTCTGTAGTGAGATCAAGAGCTGGTTTTGGAAGACCTATACATCCAATTGGTTCCTTCCTATTCCTTGGACCAACTGGTGTCGGTAAAACAGAACTTGCTAAGGCACTTGCGGAACAACTATTTGATGATGAAAATCCGTTGGTCACTATGTACATGTCGAAATACATGGAACAACACTCTTGTTCAAGCTTGATTGGTGCAACACCAGGGTAAGCTATTGGGTTAGCATCTGAATTTGATTATAGTAAAAGTCTAGTTAAAAGCTACAAATTTGGTCTTTAAATATTTCAAATGTCGGTCAATATTTCAACAAACGGTTGAAATTAAGTTTTTTAGACATCATTGTTTTTTTTCTTTCAATTCTAGTTTAGACTTATAGTCTTTAACTTATTGTGAATTGAATTTTCAGGTTTGTTGAATGATTAACAGAAGTTGTGAGGAGAAGGCCAAACAGTGTGCTACTTTTTAAAGAAGTGGAGAAAACACATATATCTGCAATCAACAGACTACGTTATATCTTAGAGGATGGAAGTTTAACAGACTTTACGGAAGTATATCTGTCAATCTTGGATAAATTTTTATTAATTTTAATTTTGAAAAACTATGTTCCACACAAAAGCAACATTTACAGAAGTTTTTAACATTTTTGTATGCATTTGTAAAAGAATCAATTCTTTTTACATATGTCAATTTGTGTATCGTTTTCTACTTGTATATAAGGAGTGTCAATCACAAAATCAACACTTTTATGAAAACCAGAAACCTTAAAAAATTGCTGCTACTAGTCAAAAATAAAATATGTGGAGCCTAAAGCAAGGGTTTTAGACTTTTAGTGACCTAAAGAAATAGAGATATGACAGAAGGGAGATGTAAAATAAAAAGAAATATAATCTTTTTTTTTTATAGAAATTTCATGATAAGGGAAAAGACAGTTTTTTTTTGGAGGGAAAAGACTTTTAAAAGCTAAAAATTTGTTAAAAAGTTCATCTCAAAATCCCATATTTTAAACAATCCATAGAAATTAGGATTTTTTTAATACCACTAGACTTATGTATGTTGTAAAATAATCTTGATTGAATACCACAAAATTTATATGCTTATTTTAAAAGTTTAGAAAATCATACTTGAATACCACTAGATTTTTTTAAATTGAACAAAAGTCTTGATTGAATATAAAAAAAAAAAAAAAGAGTTTTTCTAATTACACCCTGTGTAATCCTTGTTACACCCCAAAGTGACAAAATTACCCTTGAATCAAATTTAATCTAAGTCAGTTTAAATAGTTCATGTAAACTGAGTTTAAGTAGGTTTATGTAAACTTAGTTTAAGTAGGTCATGTAAATTTAGTTTAAGTAGGTTCATGTAAACTTAGTTTAAGTTGGTCATGTAAACCGAGTTTAAGTGTACATACTTAAACTCAATTTAAGTAGGTCATGTAAACTTAGTTAAAGTAGGTCATGTAAACTGAGTTTAAGTGTACATCTAAAAGTTCAACCTTGTTCAATGATTCTACATAATCTCAATTTAAGTATGGACATGTAAACTTAGTTTAATTAGGTCAAGTAAACTCAGTTTAAGTAGCTCATGTAAACTTAGTTTGAGTAGGTCATGTAAACTGAGTTTAAGTATACATACATAAATTCATTTTAAGTAGGTTATGTAAACTTAGTTTAAATAGGTCATGTAAATTGAGTTTAAAGGTATACTCAAACTTACATGAACCTAAATTGAGTTTTAGGAATCCAAGCAAACATCCCTGTTCCTCGTTTCGTAAAAAAAAATTAAAATCCTTGTTTCTCATTAAAAAAAAATTAAAATCCTTGTTTCTCAATTTTCTCCTCTTTTTTAGTCAAGATCTGGCATGAGAATTCTCAGGGATTTTAATTGCCTCAATCCTAGCCTGTTCATGAATTGAATTTGCAATCACCGCCAGTCTCTTTCAACTCTTGCCTTAAAATAACAACAAAATAAAAAAAAAATCATTTCATAGAACCATAATTTGAAAAGATTAAAGATACATTTTAATCCTTCACAATTTTCATATAAGTAATTTAGTTTTCTATAACAATAAAACTCAAAGTAATGATTTTTTATAACAAAGACAAATTATTCTATGATTGGATGTAACAAAGAGACTAATTTGTGGTGGTTTTGATATAAAAATAGTATGGACTACCTTGAGTTTTAATTTTAATCATGACTAAATTGGACCGCACCAAAAATTGTGAAACTACTTAAATGGCTCTTAACTCATTTGAAAATAATTTGGTAACTCTCCTCTCACAAAGGAAAAGGAAAGAAAAAACCCACAATATTTGGGGTAACTACTAGAAACTAGGAAAAGAAAAGTTACGAACAGAAGAGACCACTCACTCTTCTCCTTCATTCTCTTCCTTTCCAAATTTTCAATTTTGGTCTTTTGCAATCAAAGGTATGTTAAACTCTTTTGTTCATGCTTTTTTTAACTTATTATTATGTCATTGGAACACTCACTACAATAGTGACACCGACACATAAACAACGATTATAATTTTAAAAAATGAATAAATTAAATGTATGGTGTCTCGTTGATGTCCGACACATCTGTTGTCGTACACCACACATCTATAACGAAAATAAGAGTATTGACACAATGGATATTACTTAAGTAGGGTTTCTAGACGGTGAGATTAGTCTCCTAGATTAGTTGGTGTTACTGTGTTTAAAAAAAAATAGGGTTTATGAATTAATGATTTATTACATATTCTAGGTCGTGTTTTTTGGTTACAAATATATGATTATGTGGTTAAGCTGGTATTCTTATTTGCATAATTTTTGTAATGTATTAGGTAAAACATGAATCCAGAAACGTTTACTCACAGAACAAACGAAGCACTTGCTGGTGCTCTTGAACTAGCAATAAGTTCAGGACATGTTACACTGAATCCCCTACACCTTGCATCCACTCTTATTTCTGATCCTAATGGTATATTTTTCCAAGCAATTTCCAATGTTGGTGGTCAAGAATCTGCACGTGCTGTCGAATGACTTATAAATCAATCACTGAAGAAATTGTCTACTCAAACTCCTCCACCAATTGATATACCTGCAAGCTCTACCCTAATCAAAGTCATTAGGAGAGCACAGGCGGCGCAGAAGGCACGCGGCGACACTCATTTAGCAGTTGATCAATTAATATTGGGAATTCTTGAGGATTCTCAAATTGAAGAATTTTTGAAAAAATCTAATGTGCATGTTTCTAAGGTTAAATCGGAGGTCGAAAAGCTTCGCGGTAATGAACGGAAGAAAGTTAATAGTGCTTCTGGTGACACAAATTATCAAGCTTTGAAAACTTATGGTAGAGATTTGGTTGAACAAGCAGGGAAACTTGATCCTGTTATTGGTCACGATGAAGAGATACGAAGGGTTGTGAGGATTTTGTCGAGAAGGACTAAGAACAATCCTGTTCTTATAGGTGAGCCAGGCGTTGGTAAAACAGCCGTTGTTGAAGGGTTGGCTCTGAGAATAGTTAAAGGAGATGTTCCTAGCAATCTTGCTGATGTCAAGTTAATTGCTTTGGATATGGGATTAGCTGCTGGTGCTAAGTATATGGGAGAATTTGAAGAGAGGTTGAAGGCAGTTTTGAAAGAAGTTGAAGATGCTGATGGGAAGGTTATTCTTTTCATTGATGAAATTCATCTTGTTCTCGGTGCTGGTCGAACTAATGGAGCAATGGATGCTGCTAATCTTTTCAAACCTATGCTTGCTCGTGGCCAACTTAGATGCATTAGTGCAACAACACTCGATGAATATAGGAAATATGTGGAAAAGGATGCGGCATTTGAAAGGAGGTTTCAACAGGTTTATGTTTCTGAACCTAGTGTGCCTGATACAATTAGTATACTTCGTGGACTAAAGGAGAAATATGAGGGTCACCATGGTGTTAGAATTCAAGACCGTGCAATTGTGCAATTGTTGTTGCGGCCGAGTTGTCTAGTCGGTACATATCTGGTATGTATGCTCTTTGTATCTCTTGATTGATGTTGGTTTTTTTTTATATTAATTATTTGTGCATGTATTGAATGTGGATGGTTTTGGTAACATGATATGTTTGTGACTTTTGTTTGTCAAGGGCGTCATCTTCCTGACAAGGCAATTGATTTAGTTGACGAGGCTTGTGCAAATGTTAAAGTTCAACTTGATAGCCAGCCAGAGGAAATTGATATCCTTGAAAGGAAGAGAATGCAACTGGAAGTGGAACTTCATGCTTTGGAGAAAGAGGATGACAAAGCTTGCAAAGCTCGTCTTGTTGATGTAAGTCTAGATGTTGAGTTTTTGTTTTAACCAACGACCTCTTAATTCAAATTTTCCATGGTAATATCAATTTTGATGATGTATTTTACAATTAAAATTTAGGGTTAATATGTCTTTACCCCCCTGTAATATAGGTCATTTCCGGTTTTCCCTCCTGTAAAATATTTTTTTTGGATTTCGTCCTTGTAATTTGAAGATTTTTGGTTTTGGACCTTCATGATTTTTTACTGTACAAAATCGAAGATATGGTGAGGGGATAAATCGAAATTTGCTCAAATTAACAGGGGGGTAAACCGAAATTTGTTCAAATTACAAGGGGGGTAAACCTAAATTTGCTCAAATTACAAGGGGTGAAATTTTTCACGAAGATCCAAAACCAAAAAATCTTCAAATTACAAGGATGAAATTCAAAAAAAATATTTTACAAGGGGGAAAACCGGAAATGACCTATATTACAGGGGGTAAAGACATATTAACCCTAAAATTTATTGACTGATTGATTGATACTACTAAATAACTTTGGTTAATCAAATATTTTTCATTTAACCTTTAGTTTAAAATATCATATTGTTGTGCTTCTGCGATTGTGAGATAGTGATTTTAATTTATATTTTTTCATAGTATAGTAGATTAGTTTTGAATTTTTATTTTGAGTTATTCTTATTGTTGATATTTTTTTTTTTTGAAAAAGCTCTTATTGTTGATATTATTTGTAGGTGCGGAAAGAACTTGATGACTTAAGAGACAAGCTTCAACCTCTGAAGATGAAGTATAGTAAAGAGAAAGAGAGGATTGATGAGATTCGAAGGCTGAAGAAGAAACGCGAAGAGCTTGTCTTATCTCTAGAGGAGGCTGAGAGGCGTTATGATCTACCAAGAGCTGCAGACCTACGATATGGTGCAATTGATGAAGTTGAAAATGCTATAAAACAGCTTGAAGGTAGCACTGATGGGGAGAACTTGATGTTGACAGAAACTGTTGGACCAGACCAAATAGCTGAGGTTGTTTGCCGATGGACTGGTATACCTGTGACCCGGCTTGGCCAAAACGAGAAAGAAAGGTTGATCGGACTTGGTGACAGATTGCATAATAGAGTTGTGGGACAAGACCAAGCAGTTAATGCTGTTGCTGAGGCTGTATTGAGATCGAGAGCTGGTTTAGGAAGATCTCAACAACCAACTGGTTCCTTTGTATTTCTTGGTCCAACTGGTGTTGGTAAAACAGAACTCGCTAAGGCTCTTGCTGAAGAACTCTTTGATAATGAAAATCAGATGGTGAGAATGGATATGTCGGAATACATGGAACAACATTCTGTATCAAGATTGATTGGTGCACCTCCAGGGTAAGTTATATGATTAGCAGTTGAATATCATTATAGTGAATCCTAAATTAATACTTGTAGATAAAGTGCACAAGTGTTCGGTCAAATTAGTCATTTATTAAGTTTCTATTAAGTTTAATTTAACTGACATTTGAAATTTTGTTTTTCAGACTTCACTGGTCGCAATGTTTTTCTTCTTGTTTTCAATTCTAGTTTAGACTATAGTCTTTCACTTACCTTGAGTTTAAAATATACATCCTATGTCTCATACACTTATTGTGAATTTAATTTTCAGGTATGTTGGACACGAGGAAGGTGGACAATTAACCGAAGCTGTAAGGAGAAGGCCATACAGTGTGGTACTTTTTGATGAAGTGGAGAAAGCACATACATCGGTATTCAACACTCTGCTTCAAGTCTTAGATGATGGGAGATTGACTGATGGACAAGGCAGAACTGTGGACTTTAGGAACACAGTCATTATCATGACCTCAAACCTTGGTTCCGAGCATCTCCTAAGTGGACTTTTAGGAAAATGTACCATGGAAATTGCTCGCGATAAAGTAATGCAGGAAGTAAGAAACCATTTTAGGCCAGAATTGTTGAATCGGCTGGACGAAGTTGTTGTATTTGATCCTCTTTCTCACGAGCAATTGAGGAAGGTTGCAAGGTTGCAAATGAAGGATGTAGCTAACCGTCTTGCTGAGAAAGGCATCACTTTGGCGGTAAAAGATGCAGCACTAGATTATATACTTGCTGAGAGCTATGATCCTGTAAGTGTATCTTATATATCATCTTAATCATTTTCTTATAGAATAATGCTCCAGAAAAAAATGTTATCATATCATCATCTTAATAACTTTCTTATAGAAAAAAATGTTACTTACAACTAGTTTATATTTTTGTTGTACCGCAGGTGTATGGTGCCAGACCAATTAGAAGGTGGCTTGAGAAGAAGGTAGTGACAGAGCTGTCTAGGATGCTTATAAGGGAAGAAATTGATGAAAATACAACAGTTTACATCGATGCTGGTCCTAATGGAAGTGGTTTGGTATACCGTGCAGAAAATAATGAAGAGATTGTTAATGCTGAAACCGAGGTGAAGTCGGATATTTTGATTCAAATAACAAATGGACTGGAAAGTGACGATACTAGGCCTGTGAAGAAAATGAAAACTGACGATGTTTTAATGTTAGAGTACCTGGAAAAGAAAAAGAACATGTTTGAGTAAATTTTATTAGTTTATGTTCTTCTTGAACTTTAGTTTTGTTAAAGTTGTCAATTTGAATGGATCAGTAAATTTAGTTTTTGTTCTTTAATTTGTAGTTTCTCTCTAAGTTAGATTATAGCCTGTGTTTTTATGTTTTAAATAAGCATATTAGCTAGTACATATGTAAACTTTAATATTGCATCCCAGGCTGCATAATTCGTCGCATGAATTATCATACTTTGTAAACTATAATATAATCAATCTCATCAACAATAATACTGCATATAAAATGACAAAATTACGGTCTATCTTTTCCACATCAATGTCTTGTATTTACATTGGATTGGAAGAAGAAAAATGTCCTTACTTATTAACCATGCCAATTCTAACAATATCATCATCACAGAATCAATTCAATTCCTCATGTAGAGTTTTTGTGTAGAGAAACATAATCAATTATGGTCTAAGAAAAATGATACTACAAAGAATTCTTCATCCCTCAACATTATTATTAGACTCAAGTTGACCACAAATAGAAGATAAACTTAGCTGAAAATAAAATGAATTATATTAATTTTGATGGGTCAATCAATGATACATTGTTCACAACATTCAATTTTACAATTTTTGTCCCTACTTAAACCATAAGACAGTGAATATATTACAATGAATTTACTTAAAAAGACAACAATCTCCAAAGTTTGTTGCGATCCCTTAAGCTTTGAACTTCCTTCCTTCAATATATGACATGGCCTTTGTCAACACGTTTTTCCTGTAGATATGGCTTTGAAGCCCTAGATGATGGGATTTAACGAGACTAGAAAGCTTTCGACGCATATGGCCCTGCAATAAATAGAACAAGAAAAAAAGGATTAATCAAAAAATTTGATAACAAATTTAAACAAAAACAATATCTGAACCAAAACATCAATAGTTGTTATGATTGTCAAACCTGAGTGCATTTGAGTGCTCTCTGAGCAACATAATTCCCAAAGGGATCCTGAAGAACTTTCAAGAAATTACAGCTTCTCATTATCTCTTCAACAATAACTTTAACAGCACTCTTGTTAGAAAACCTCAGAAGATGTTCCACCACATTGCTGGCATACTTGTTCATAGATAGTCTATCAAATTTGTTCTGAAACACTTCTATCATCCATTCCTTTGCTAATGGAAACTTCATTTTAATCACATACTGCAACACATAGTTTCTGCAAACATACAAAAAATATATAAATTATCAAATAGTTTAACCTTTCTATTAATTAAGATTAAGTTTAAGGTAATGAATGCACTTGCTTAATCTATATGCAAATGATCAACAAAAAAATAGTTACTAGGAAGTTTAAGGAAGTGTAAAACATGCAACATATCAATGCACTTTCAAATATGGGATGCAATAAATTGCATATATAACAATCACTTCAAGAATTAAAAAAAATTAAAAATTTGTTCAAGAGTGTGGAAACAAACCCGTATGGATCTTCTGCTAGGACCATAGCATTTGAAATGATTTGTGTAACCAATAGGTCTATGGCTGTTCTCTCACCATGTTTAAGGCATCTTTTAACAGCCCAGCATCCAATTTTGTCAGTTGCGATATTAAGACAATTTCTTGAAACTTCATCCAAGATCATCTGAAAGAAAGTTCTCAATCAATTGATGTAGGCCATTGCAATCATTCTTGTTAAATCTAAGAATTTCAAAACAAGACAAATTGGCCAAGATATATAATTAGAAAGACATTAATAGATGATAATAAAAAATAATGACAAATATTTAGAGCATAACATCTGATTTGAATTTAAAATCTCTCTTGGCAGAAAAACATTAACACATGATAAAAACCAAGAGAGTCTCACAACAAATATGACTTGAACAATAGTTACTAGGTACTAGTATAAACAATGGTAATTCTCAAGTGTTGAGTTTCACTCAAACTTTTAATTTTATGAGACAAACTCTAGCACTACTTAAACAATAAAAAAACAATCATATATACATAGTATCATATGTCAGTATCATAAGCATTAAGCAATATAGTCAAAAAGAGAAAAACACAAGACTAGGATGCGACATTAATTACCTTTTTGAGTATGGATGGGAAAAGCTTCACACATTGCACAATTACATGACTTCCATTAGTATTTTTCATTAATGCAGTAGTGTTACGCTTGATGGTATACGCAACCACGAATTTCATGAATGGATGCCTAATATTCTGCAGAATCGTCTGCATAACCTGAGTTCTGTAACAAAAAGATTAGAATTAGATTAATTACCTACATATAAGAAAAATTTCAAGAGAATAAAATTTGAATCCAATAGTTTGTAGGACTTTGTTAAAATAACATGATCATAGTTTAAAACCTTGATAAGATTTACATACCCATAATAAGTGATGCACACATCCCACAGCTTTTGATCATTCGCGAGGATCAAGTAAACGATAGAATCCATCTGCTCCATGGTCATACCCTTCTTTGCTTCAAAAATCTTTTTAATCAAAGTGCTTCCAAAACGATGCATCATGAGCTCATGTAAATAATCCTTCACTTCTGAGAGTATCATCGCAGCATTTGTCGGGTTACCCTCATCGATCATCGCGTGTAGATATTGACATTCACGCTCAGTAATAGCCATGGAAACCACGGACCCTCTCCACGGCGGTGAAGGGACGTTGTTACTATAATGACAACCACAAGTATGGAAACGAACTATGCTCATTAAGGTGGCCTCAAGAGAAGCCCTATGCCTCATCAAGTCAGGCGCCTCAAGAGAAGCCCTATGCCTCATCAAGTCAGGCATATAGTGAGCTAACACATAAACATCACCAGTACAAAGCCCTCCCATAGCATAGTTGATTTCTTGAATCTTGTTAAGAGAGTTATTTATAAAACCATATTGAAAGGGTTGAAGTTGGTGCAGAGTACGAAGTCGTTCCTTCGTACGGAAAAAGGTGTCGATGTCGAAATCAGCGATAGCAGAACATGAAGAAACGATGTTCTTGTTCTTGTCGTACCCCATACGTAAACTAGATGCGGCGAGTAGTTTAGGTTTAGGGCAAAATAGTTTTATTTTTTTTGGAAAGTGGAAAATAGGTTTTTATAGTAAGAAGTAAAAGAACTAGTTTTCTACGAGATTTATGGTGGGGTTGTTTCCAATTTTTTAGAAAAAAAAAATCTAAAACTAATATTTTATTTGACATAAATATCTCAACAAACTTCATATGTTACTTTGTTCTTGTCAACAAAATATTTTATTTCACTTTTTAATTTTTTTTAATATTATGTAGCATAAACATCTCAACAAAATACTCATCATCATCTATACTTCTATACTATGGCCCCATTTGGATTGAACTTATTTTGAGCTCATGAAAAATAGCTTATGTAAATAAATAAACTTTTATGTTAATTTATAAGTTCTCAATAACAAAAATTATATCTTCATAAACTATTTTTTCATAAACCACCTTAACAAGCTTATAAATAATACATAAAATCTTATTTGTTTACACAAGTTGTTTTGCATAAGCTCTAAATTAAGTCAATCCAAACAGACATAAAGAGAATAGGTGGGTTTTGGGATGACTTTTTTTATTATTTCAATTATACCCACAAATAAATTTTTCAAGTTACTATCGATGTCAATGTGAAAAACAAAAATGTCTTGTTTTTGGTTGTAATGATATGAGTGAACATATAAGTGATCAAAATTTTCAAAGTTTAAGTGAAAATAATATTTTGATGAGGTAGCTGCATATAAAAAGGTTATCTATGCAAAGAAACAAACAATTTTCTCCACATACCTGGGAACATTCAATTTCCTAAGCAATAGGAGAATTATTGTCTTCTTGTTGTCTCTAGCTACTTAAACAATAAACCAACAAACATATATATAACAACATTGATGAATTAACATAAACAGTCACACTACAATTTCCTCAACAAACTAACAATCTTAACAGTTCACACAAAACAAGCTCAAAAGTTGAACTCACTCCCTTCAATATATGCCATAGCCAATGTCAACACATTTTTCCCATAAATATGACTTTGTAGCGCTAGGCGATGAGATTTAATGAGACTAGAAAGCCTTCTACGCACATGGCCCTGCAAATAAATAGAACCAAGAAAAAAAGGATTAAGAATCAAAACATCAATAACCGTTAGGAATATTAGCAAAAAGTACATGTTTCGCGAAAAAAAACTATTTTAAACAACCCAGACAAGAGATATAAAGCAAGTCAAACCTTAGTGCATCTCAGTGTTCTTTGAGCAACATAATTCCCATAGGGATCTTGAAGAACATTCAAGAAATTACGGCTTCTCATTATCTCCTCAGCTATAACTTTAACAGCATCCTGATTAGAAAAGCTCAGTAGATATTCCACTACATTGCTGGCATACTTGTTCACAGAAAGTCTATCAAATCTGCTCCGAAGCTCTTGTACCATTTGTTCATTTGCTAATGGAATTTTCATTTGAATTACACGTTGCACCACATAGTTTCTTTAGACATACAAAAAATACATATCAATATATTATCAAATGCTTAGTTTTCAAATAAAGGAACATTCAAGCCCTAAGAAATAAAGGTACGTAATGACCATTGTTGTCAAAATCCCGACTTAAATCTTAAAATCCAGTATTTTGCGACTTTCTTCACCTTCAACGACTCAAATCCATAGTTGAATCCTAAAATAGGCAAAATCCGTCGATTTTGATTGTGATTTTCTGATTTCTTTTAAACGAAGTCATTTATGACTATATACGATTTATAACATATATTTAGTATTATTATTTTTTGGTAAAATCCATCGATTTTGATTGCGATTTTACAATTTTCTATATCGATTCTACAAAAGTCCTTGAGTAAAATCCTTCGATTTTGATTGCGATTTTACGAGCTCCGATTTTGCTATTCCCTTTCGACCTAATGTAATGTCTCGATTTTGACAACCATGGTAATGACTAATGACTTATTTAAACTTACTATTTTTTAAACAAACTTGCTTAAACTCAGATGCTTGTTTTCTTACCAAAGCAATATAAGCCTAAAGGTATCCCCTCTTCAATTAAGATTGTTACTATAAGATTAAGTTTAATTTCTATTAATTAAGATCTAGTTTAAAGTAAATAATGCACTTACTTAGTCTATATGAAAATGATCAACAAAAAATAGCTACTGGTAAGTTTAAGCAAGTGTAAAACATGCAAAATATCAATGCACTTTCAAATATGGGATGAAATAAATTGCATACCTAACAGCCAAATGTTACAATCACTTCATGAGCTTAAAAAAAATATAAGTATAAATATAATTCAAGAGTGTGGAATCAAACCCGTATGAATTCTCTGATAGGATGATAGCATTTGAGATGATTTGTGCAACCAATATGTCTATGGCTGATGTTCTCCCACCATAATCAAGGCATTTTTTAACAACTGAACATCCAATTTTGTCAGTTGCAATATCAACACAGTTTCTTGCAACTTCATCCAAGATAATCTGAAAGAAAGTTCTCAATTAATTGATGGATTTGTTTTATATTATTCATGTTTACTTTTTCAAACCAGTCATCTTGCAGCTAGATGAAGGAAAATGTGAAACACAGATATTTCATCATATAGGGTGAAGAAAGCTAAAAACTATCATTCCAGTTAAAATCTAAGAATTTCAAAACATGACAAACTGACCAATATATAGAAGTAGAAAGAGATTAATAGATGATGATAAAAGATCATGGTAACTAAGTGAGATGGTGACATCCAATTGAATTAACAATCTCTCTTTGTGGAAAAGCATTAACACATGATATGAGAAAAGATACTCTACGTTCTAAAATGAGTGATCTAATTGATTGTTTCACATAAGCTAATGCAAAATTTTGACTTTTAATATATTTAATTATCTATTAGCAAAAATTATAAAAAATTGTATTTTGAAAATATTCATCGAGACAAATCCATTAATAACTTATATGCTATAATTTTTTATATATAATTAGGAGAAAAATATGGTCAAAAATATATATTGTAAATAGTGCACTTAATCAAACTAGAACACTTATTTTGTGACGGGTGAGTATTAACAATGAGAGTCTCAAAGTAGACTATAATACGACTTGAGCCATAGTTATTAGTTTAAGTAATAGTAATTATAACTCTGAGTTATCTTTTAGAGTTAAGTTTGACTCAAACTTTTAATTTTAAGAGACAAACTCCAGCAATCACAATTTAAACCATCGAACAATCACATATACATAGGATCAAATGCTTATAGATCAAATGTCAACATCATTAGCATTAAGCAATATAGTCAAAAAGAGAATATCATTACCTTTTTGTGTTTGGGCGGGAAAAGCTTCACACACTGCACAATTACATAACTACCATTAACGTTTTTCATCAATGGAATAGTGATACGCTGAAGCATATACACAACCACATATGCCGTGAATGGATGCCTAATATTCGCAATCATTGTCTGGATAGCCCTAGTTCTGCAACAAGAGAATTTGAATTACACAAATTATCAATAACAAGAGTTTCAAGAGAATAAAATTTGGATTTAATGGTTTGTAGGGTTTGATAATAAAAAACCAAAAAAAAAAAAACAATGATGACCACAATTTAATTCATGTGCTAATTCAATTTAGCGCGCAAATTAGACTGCGGTCACTATCTTTCTTTTGTTGTCACTATCTTTCTTTTGTTTTTTATGTCGCTACAATGGTGATTAAGATTGTATCAACTATATTTGAATTGAATTATTAATCTCTAAAATATCAAAGATCATGACCACAATTTAAAACTTTGATAAAATTTACATACCCGTGATGGTCCATACACACATCCCTCAACTTTCGATCATTCGAGATGATCAAAAAAACAATTAAATCCATCAGCTGACAGGTCATACCCCTCCTTGCTTGAAAAATCTTTTGAATCAAATAGCTGCCAAAACGATGTGTCATGAGCTCATGTAAATGATCCTTCACTTCTGAGAGGATCATCGCAACATACACCGGGTTCCCACCATCAATCACAGCTTGCAGATATTGACATTCACGGTGATTCATCGCCATGGAAACCACAAACCCTCTCCATGGCGGTGAAGGGAAGTGGTTACTATAATTATCAGTATGAGGACGTGGCAAGGCGGCCTCAATAGAAGCCCTATGCCTCATCCTATAAAAATCAAGATGAGTAAAAAGTCCTCCCATGGCAGAATAAATTTCATCCATGGTAGGATTGTTATTTATAAAACCATAATCACCACTGTGGTGCTGGTGGTGGAGATTGCCTTGAAAGGGTTGAAGTTGAAGAGCATGTAATCGTTCCTCTATGTGGCGAACGTTGTCGTCGAAACCAACATTAGAAGAACAAGAAGAAATGATGTTCCTGTTGTCCCCCATAGGTAAACTAGATGCGACTAGTAGTTTAGTATAGGGAACAAATATGTTTAAATATTTGATACACTTGATTATTCATAAGCAACTATTTCCATATTTATTCTTCATGAATGCGCGATTAGGATTTGAGTAATAGAAGGACTCTGAAGTTTGTTACTATTTGATTTGTTACAGGTTAGTTACTTGTGTGACAAATAGAAAAAGATAATTTGAGTGACAAAAAAATAATTATAAATTATGAAAGGGAATGAGTTGAACAGAAATTAAGTAACATCCCCATTTTTTCTCAATCTAGAAAAGGAAAGAAAAATAGGTACAAACCTGCGGAGAAAAACAAAAATGATGATATCCCTCAAAGGAAAAAAAAAACCTTTAAAATAGGAACGGACTTCCTGAATGATCAATTTTTTTGACAAAGTACGTAATTTACTCTTTTTTTTTTGGTTACATGTGTAATTTACTTAGATTGAAAAACAAACAAACAATATTGATAGTTAATTAAAGAATTAATTGCAAATATTTTCATTAAAAACATTAATTATAGATATTGTAGGTATATTCCTCAAAAAAAAAGATATTGTAGGTATATCATAACAAAATTATGAATTTGGTTTAATATAAAAATATGTTTTTGTGGGTTATAACTATGTTGATAGAGATATTGTATCATATAATAGGCAGAAGTCAACTTTGTACACCTTATTTATTTACCCTAAAAATGAATAACTAGTTATTTTTAAAATTAGAATATTAATTTGTTTTATCCATTTTTAAACTATTTTTTGATTTTTTTTTTCAATTTAAATTTTAAAAAAAACGCACTTGTGCTTTTAAAGATAAATTTGTAAAAAAGAAAATGTGTGACCAGAATTAATAGTTACTTTGAGGGTGTCTTTTGTATTATGATGATCATCATTTGACCTGTTTTTTATTTGAGAGGATCATTTGACATGCTTGTTTGTTTGTATTTTTTTTTTTTTAGAGATGTTTGTATTTTTGTTGATTGAGTGTATTTGTTATATTACATTTATTGTGTAATTAACATTTAAATTTAAGACCACCACCTCAAAAAAATTGTCATGTTACTATTTTACTAATATCTTAATAATAGTGATTAAATTGACGATTTTTATATACAGTAAAGACCTGTTATTTACATTTGTAAGGTTCCTCAAAAAAAAAACATTTGTAAGGAAAAAAAAAGGCTATTTATGATATTTATATAGTTTTTGAGATTTTTTTTTTTTGAGCAAGTATAGTTTATGAGATAAATTGATCATTTATTTAAATTTAAATTAGGATTAGTTATTTAAATAGTAGAACTAGAAGAAACGATGTTCTTGTTGTCCCCCATTAGAGAAACATATGCAGTGGATATTTTAATTAGTATATGAGAAAATATATATGTTTAAATACTTTGATACACTTTTTTAAGTAAAGAATTGATACACTTAATTATTCATAAACAACTATTTCCATATTTACATATATATTCTTCATGCATGCGGCGATTAAGATTAGCGGAGAAGGTGCATTGTAATCTGCCTTAGATATTGTTCTCCTCACTCTTTCGTCCTTTTTAATTAAAAAGTTTACGTTGGTTCAAAAGCAAATTGAGTTTTTTTTTTTGACAGAAAAAGCAAATTGAGTTATATTTTAGTGTAGGTATTTTCATCAAAACAATTAATAAAATATTCGTGGATTCTACTAATTTTATTATTTAGAGTAAATTACACTTCTCTCCTTCAAAGATGTTTGAATTACACTCTTCTCTTCTCTTATGTTAAAATATACACTTTCCTCCTTTGAAAAGTAAAATTTATATTATCCTTCCTTCTAATATGCTTGAATTACAATTCCCTCCCTTAATAATTAAATATGCCCTACGCTTTAATCTATTTTGACATAAATAAATATTTTTATGATATATATTAATTTTGAACCACCATTTAAGAAAAAATAATTCATTTCTTTATAATTTAAATGTCAATGATAATTAAATTTAAATATTTTGCTATTAATTTTATAATTTAGAGTATAAAATTAACTTTTAAATAACCATGCTTTATTGTCTTTAGTAATTTTTCACATATTTTAATTTTATTTTGGGCTGTTTCATATTTTATAATAGGGTTTAAAATCAGATGTTAATGAAATTGTGAATAAAAAATAGCAAAAAAATATGTATTCAATTTTTTATTTTATTAAAATAGACCCGTAATACTATTTTTTTTATAACATTTGTTCATCAATTAAAGGGTCGTGCTCCAGTTCGATTCACCTTTTCTGTCGGACTGTCTAATCCAATAAATTGTTGACACGTGGTTTTCTCTTTAGTGGGCAGAGAAATGTGTTTCGACCCTTTTACAAGAAAAACTCTTAATGAACTATATTTCATTTTACAAAAACTCCCCTGCCGTCTTCTCCTATACTCTTCTTCCTTTCTCTCTCTCTCTCAGCACATAAGACCCGTGCGGCGCACGGGTCATCAATCTAGTTGGCATTAATTGCAGATTACAAGTTACAAATTTTCATCTATATCCTCTTCTTCTTTGCATCTCTAACTACTTTTGGGATATCTAAACGATCTCAAGGTTCTCAACTTGCTTTCATTAGTATGGTCTGAATTTATAATTTCCCAACAATAGATTCTTCCTCAATTATTTACAATATGGTAATACATTGAAAAAGTGAATCAAAATCTAATTAAAATTAAAGACATCTATCGTCTACCAAGACTGGGCAGCACTTCGGTGCCTTTGTGGCGTCAAAGGCATGTGTCATTGTACAAATCAGAGAGTGTCACGTGTCCAAGGCTTTTATTTTAATCTAATTAAATGAAAAAGAGAGAAACACAACGCGTTTCTTCACCTTTCTTCTCTCTCTGTTTCTGCAACTTCACAGTTCTATCCACCACCCACTGCCGTCACCCGCTTTTGCGTCATCGACCATCCTTCCACCAGTATGCTAATGTTCAATACATGGAAAGTGAATAAAAGATCATCGTTTGGTGACAACTTTACTTTTCTGTTTTCAAATTCTCCTCAAAATATCCAAAAAAAATAATAATCAAAGTGATTAAGAAAAAATAGGTGTACACAGAGAAGATTACTTAACCATCTTCTCCAAGATTTTTGCCTTATCCTTTTCAGTTTTCCCCTTAAGATATTCTTCTTAATCCTAACAATAATGGTTCCTCAATTTTGTTGTTTCTTCGAAGTGTTTCATTGGAAATTATTCGAATCTCAATCAAATTTTATTATTTTCCTTTCTCTTAGGGAATTTTGTGTTTCTTCATTATTTGCTTTTATTATGACTTGGATTGCTTTTAACTAGGGTAGGGATGATGGCAGCCAGTGGCGAAAAGGTGGTCAACGCCACGAAAGTGGCTGTGGCGGCGGACGGTGGTCGGTGAATTGAAGTTGCAGAAAGAGAGAAAGAGAAGAAGGGCATCGCGTTTCTCATTTAATCAGCTTTTTTTAATAAAAATAAATAAATTAAAAGCCTTGGATAGGTGGCACTCTCTGATTTGTTCAATGGCACATGCTTTTGGCGCCTCAAAGGCACCGAAGTGCTGCCCACCAAGACTCCAACTGGATGGCACTTCAATGCCTTTACCTTCGGTGCCTTTGATGCCTTTAGTTCATTTTTTATGAGAGAGAATGTTGGATGAATGATTAAAATAAAGTATTTAGATGAGAGAGAATGAATGGTTAAGAGAGAGATAGGAACAAAAATTAACAAAGGCACCGAAGTGCTACCCACTCCAACTAAAGAGGTTTAAGCAAAAAACTCACATGTTCTATTGTAACATAAAATTAAATAGGTATCAATCTTAGGGGGTGTATTGGATTAGAATTTTAAAGGACAATTTTTGCTTAAAAAAATCTCAAAATTTTTAAAAGATTTTGTAAGATTTTAATGAATTTCATGATTTTAAAAAACTATCAGGATTTTCAATTTGGATTTCAATGGATTTACATCATAAGATTTTAAAGGATTTTATGGATTTATAAGATTTCAAAAGATTTTATGAATTTTAAGGACTCATTGAAAAGAAATGATTACAACACACTCTTTACCATAATATTTTCAATACATACTCTTATTTCTTATTTTATTTTTATGAGAGATAGAGAGAGGGGGAAGAGAGGAGGGAGAGAAGGGAGAAAAGACAGGGGAGAGAGAGAGAGAGAGATGGAGAGAGAGAGAGAGAGAGAAGGGAAAAAAGAGAGGAGAGAGAAGGGAGAATAGAGAGACAAAGAAAGGAGGGAGAAAAGAGATGAGAGAGAGAAAGGGCAAGAGAGAAGGAAGAAGGGATAAGAAAGAGATACTAAACTTTTAAAGAAAAACAATCCCAAGAAATCTTATGTCTTCATGAAAGACTTTTCCTTGTTAAAATTTCACTAGAAAATCCCACAAAATCCATCAAAATCTAATTTATTAAACAGTCCTTTGAAATTTGAATGATTTTGAATACCATGAGACTTTTTTAAAGTGATGAAAAATCTTGATTGAATACCTCAGGACTTTTTTAAAATGACAAAGAATCTTGATTGAATACCACAAGCCTTTTTTTAAATTGCAAAGAGTCTTGATTCAATACCACAGGACTTTTTCATAATTAAAAAGTCTTTTAAAATCCCTTAGAATCCTAATCCAATTCATCCCCCTTATTTCATTTATAACCACCATCGAGAGTGAACCTAAGACCATCGAGAGTGAAGCTAAGGAAGAAAAGAAAAATATCAAACTCTCTAACAATGATGCCTCGAGTTCACAAATTCCAATAATTAAACTACAAAAAATAAAAGTTCATTACTATAATTCAAATAAATCTTAAAAAAGATTGAATGAAAAAGAAAAAGAATTTGCTTTGCTCCTTGAATCATGTCTAACATCGGAATCTCTTTTTGATTAAGGAGTATGTGCATGATGCAACCCATTCATATTTTAAGAGTGATTGGAAAAAAGAACCTTAAATAAATTAAAATGTATCGTAAATTCATTCAAGCATATATGATTTGGAATGGGAAGAATAAAAATAAGAGAATGTGGAGAGAATAGTGATATGAGTTGTGAACTTATGATTGATTTTGATTTACTCTAAAAACTTTCACCTACATGCATTACATTTTGAAACTGCATTTTGAAATGACGATTCAAAACGCAAAATCAAATGAATTTGTGCAACAACATCCTTTATTATATAATTAAGGAGAGTAGAGAATTTCAAATCAGAAACACAATCAATTATATTAATCACAATTAAGGAGAGTATAGAATTACAATTATGTGACATTAAATGTGTTCATGTGATGCCCCTATTTCTACTGTTAAGTATTGTGTTGACCTTGAGAACATTAATGATAATTAGGCCATAAGAATGACACGTGTACTATAGAATAGAGGAGGGTTGAACTGTTTATATTGTAGAAGTCTTAAAAACTTGCTATTAGTTATGATTATGAGTTTATGACAAGTGGAAATACTTCAGGGTCTCATCTTTTCGCTTTATTTATTGTGTTAACACTTATCAATTATAACGGTGTTTTTAGACAATTTTGATTTTGATCAAAAGTATAGAGATCAAATGTTTCTGAATTTCAATTATTAATAAATCCAACAAGTCATGTTTATCTTGTTCAATGACATCAACAATATCACAAATACAATATAAATTCTTATCTTTTTTGACATCTATAATATAACATTATGTTAGAGAAAAAATCAAACATACAAATTCGTATATAATTGGAATAATGAAATAAACTGGCCAAAATCTCGTATTTATTTTATATATTGTATAGATATAAATGAAGCTATTGTACACTTCCAAGTAAAACTTATTAAATCAATAACCATTTGGTATCATAGACATTGTTTCGTTTGTGTTTCAAAAATAATTATAATTATTTTTATTTTATTTTTATAAGATAGCAAAATATAATAAATTTACTTATTGATCAAGGAAAAATATTTGTCCCGTGTGCGATTTATTTTTATAAATTATTTTATTTTATTTAGAAGATAATAAAATATAATAAATTTACTTATTGATCAATGAAAAACAATTGTCTCATGTGTGATGCTAACTTGTGTCCAAGTGACAAATATTTGTCCCTATAGTTTTTTAAAGATTACGCTAATTTGTGTCCTAATGGCAAAAGTTAAAAAGCTAAAATAAAATTAAAAAATAAATCAAGATAAAAGCATGAGCTATCTTTCTTAAAAAAAAAGTATGAACTATCTATATTTTTTATTTTTAAGCAAGATATATTAAAAACGGGTTCTCGCTCAAGACGGACGAGGAGAACCACTAAAGAGATACACGATGGCGTACAGATTTTAGATATGTCTCCAAAAACTCACATTCTAAACATCCTCAAAATATTTGATTCGTGTACAAAAGTTTTTTTGGAAAAGTTATGTCTACAAACGTTATAAAAGGAAATAGCGAATGAAATATAGAACCCACATTTTTTTTAGGAATATAGAACCATATTTATTAGTGCGGTGAAAATGAAAACAGGTAATAAGCTTGTACTTGCAGAAGTACGATTCTACAAAACTAGGGTTTTGTCTGTTTAGGTCATGTCTTGTGAATGCTTTCAAGGAGGTATTTATAGTTGTAATTGGGCTCATTTATCCGCTAACTTAGGCAAGAAGTCAGTTGGGTTTGGATCAACACTTGGTGCTTCTAGAGGGCCTTAAAGGTGGTGCCGGCGTGTAGGCCCAAGGGCTTCTTGGCTCTTAAGAAGGGCGTTTTAGCCTTTATGTAGGGCGCGGTGCCCAGTGGCGGATCTTAGTGGTGACCTGCAGGTGGCACTGCATCCCCTAAGTTTACTATAATTATCATATTATGCTTAATATATCATACGTTACAGTGGTGTCACAGTGGATTGACAAACTTTGAAACTCCCCTAAGGTGTGGGTTCGATCCTCAGTAGCTTCTTTTTTTATATTTATATTTTTCCCCCAACGGGACTTGAACTGCTGTTTGCTATGGTAGTGTTCCAAGAAAATAAACCACTAGACTAATTTGTAATTTTGTTAATTTTTTAAAACTGTTTAATATATATTTTGAACATATTTGGCACCCCCATTAAAATAATTCAAGATCCGCCATTGGCGGTGCCCTTATCCGGGTTTTCCTGATCCAAAGCTTAATCTTGAGTTTAATAAATAATAAATTGTTTAAATAAAGTCTCCATGAACATAGCTCATTTGTTATAAATAGTATGTAAAGGTTGGAGTCCGGATCAAGATTCATCACTTGTCTATCTTAAATATTGAAATTTAAGTCATTTTAGTAATTGACCGACAAATGGTAAAATTTTAGTTTTACCACTACTTGACCAAAAAAATATTGTTAAACAAAAAAGAATTAGGCCAGTTGATGTTTTGGAGGATTTTTTTAAGATAATTTCTTAGAGTTGAAAAGAATATTCAACACGTGAGAATCAACTTCGTCTTCGAACATAACAACATACATAGGACAAGCTAAGCTAACGAGTTAGCTTGACATGGAAAAAGAAACCTACACACGAGAAATTCTAACATAGTCATATGATTAAATAAAAAGTGTTTGATCACACACATATAAAGATGTATTTTTCAATAATAAGGAGGAAATTGATAAAAAAAATGATTGAATATTTTGAAGAGAATCTTTTTATGTGTGTGTGACCAAACACTTTTTCTTTGATCTTGTGACCATGGAAGAATACCTCCCTACACACAGTACAATCCAAATTCCATCCAAACAACGAAAACATGCAATCATTAAGTTCTCATATGTCGTTTATTGTTGTGCACGTCCAAATTATACATAAAAAAACAAAAAATTGTTATTTCTTTGAAGGAAAAAATTGTTAATAATTATTATCAATGTGCTTTTTATGTTATATATGAAGCTAATATACTCTAAAGCTTAATTTAAGGTTTTTCTAGATTACCCTCTCTTGTTTAGGGGCATTTACCCCCTCATGATATCAACCAATTAAAATGTAATATACATTGACAATTTTAAATCTCAAATAAATGAGTCAATTTTTTCTAAAAAAAAAATTCAATTTTAATCATAAAGTAACTTTTAATACTTTTAGTTTTTATTTAATCATAAAGTAACTCTTGTTTAGAGGTCTTTTATCTTATTTATTTGTAACACTTGGGTCCTTTATCTTTATTTTTTTCCGTTTAGGTCTTTTATCTCTCATAAAAGCACATATACATCCTTTTTCTCATTTTTTTTATTAGAAAAAACATAATTTTATTTTTTAAAATATATTTTTATTAAAAATGAAAAAAAATCCAGAAATATGATGAAGATGTTCATCATCTTCATCTTCTTCCTTTGAATCAAAAAAATTTCTACACAAATATATCTCCAAATATCATGAATTAATGTTATGTTCACCTCAAATCTTCTTTTAAACACAAAAATCAAAACCCTATAGAAAAAGAGATTTAGTTTCATCAACAAAAAAAAATTTAGTTATATAAATTGTCACACCGTATTATTATTATTATTATTATTATTATTATTATTATTATTATTATTATTATTATTATTATTATTATTATTATTATTATTATTATTATTATTATTATTATTATTATTATTATTATTATTTTCTAACTCAATATTTAAACCAGGCATAAAAATAACCCCAAAATTGAGAGCAGCTTTGCACATCAATTTTGTTGTTTCCAGAACAATCTTAACTTTCGTAGAGCTCAATCCTTCCGCCAGTGACTAAGCCTCCACCATCTGCCTTGCAACATTTGTGAAATTAAGGTTTTGATATTTGTGTTTAAAAGAAGATTTGAGGTGAATATAACATTAATTCACGATATTTGGAGATATATTTTAGTAGAATTTTGTTTTTATTTAAAGAAGATGGTGAAGATTCAAAGGAAGAAGATGAAGATGATGAACATCTTCATCATATTTCTAGATTTTTTTCATTTTTAATAAAAATATATTTTTAAAAAAAATTATGTATTTTTTAATAAAAAATGAGAAAAAAGATGTATATGTGCTTTTAAGAGAGATAAAGGACCTAAATGAAAAAAAATAAAGATAAAGGATCAAAGTGTTACAAATAAATATGATAAAGGACCCTTAATGTAATCTTGGCTAAATTATATTTAGATGTTCAATCTTAATTAATTTACGCTACAGGACTGGCTTAGAACAATTAAAATTTTACATCAAATTTATTTCATTTGAATGTCCTTAAATTTATCAATTACATTCATAAAAAATTTTCTTCCCATTTTGATTGTTCAATTTTGTTGTTCCAAACTGCTGCATTTTTTAATTTTCGTGGGAATCGTCGTCGTTCATTTGACTCCAAATATCGTGAGAATTGCTGTTATTTCCAGAACCATGTCAGGTATGGTGACTTGATTTTTCTTTTTGATTTGATTTTTCTTGGTTATGAGGTAGTTAATTATAACAATTGAGTAAGTCATTTGTTGTACTTTGAGGACTGCTAGCAGGTGTTGCCGCTTCGATGTTGTGGGTGTTTGCTAGCATTTTTTTCGGTTGCTGCTTAAATGGTTATGTCATGAGACTTTTGTTCTTTTGTTTGGACTTAAAGGCTTTGTCCGATAGTGAGGCAGGTCTATGCGTGTTAGCAGATTTTATGAGGTTGACTGCTTAAATAAAAAAAATAAGTCACGATACCAGACGCGGTTCTAGAAACAACGACAATTCTCACTATAATTGGAAACTGTAGCAGTTTGGAACGACAAAATTGAACAATCAAAATGGAAAGAAGAATTAAAAAGAAACAAGAATTGATCAATAGGGAAGAATAAAGAAGAAGAAATTTGAATGAAGGAGATGTTTTTGTTCTCACGTTCGGGGTTCTGGAATGAAAGAAATTTTATGAATGTAAGTGATGAATTTAAGGATATCCAGATGAAAGAAATTTGATGTAAAATTTTATTTGTTATAAGTCTTGTAGTGTAAATTAATTAAGATTGAACACCTTAATATAATTAAATAAAAATTAAAAATATTAAAAGTTGCCTTATGATTAAGATTAACTCTTTTATTTTTAGAAAAATTGACTCCTTTCAAAAAAAAAAATTGACTCATTTATTTGACATTTAATGTTGTCTATGTATATTACATTTTGATTGATTGATATAATGAGAATGTAATTACCCCTAAATAAAATAGGGTAATTGTTGGCCATTTTATTTTTGAACTGTGTGATTTTAACTCTAGTCTCTAGTATACTTAAAATAAAACTCTAGTCTCTAGTATTTCAGTTCTGCAATTTCGATCCCACTAATTTTGTATTCCCTCTAATTTAGTCTCTTTCCGATTTCATAGTCCACACAAATTTTGATTAAATTATACTTACGTGGCCAAAAAAAGTGAGAACTCACGTGTACGGAACAATTATTTTGACTATGATTAATCACTATTAAACAACTATGATGCTTTGTACTCGTGTCTTTTATAACAAAATATAAAGTGGATATGAAATCTTGAACTAAATTTTTCATTGTTACAATTATACTCTTCATTTAAACTATATTGTCTACCATTTTATCGTTTTATAATATTATTTAAAGATTTGATTAAAAAATTAAGTTAAATCTCAGTGTAACAAGAACAATCTAGAATATCCCTAAAAAAAAAAGATGAACAATCTAGAATAATATCTTATTCACAAAAAGAGGAATAATTAGAGAGATTATTTTGATATTTTAACGAAAATTATTTGAGTGTGGTACTCCCTCCGTCCCTTAATACTTGACACAGTTGACCTTATTACGCATGCCAATGCATAATTTTGAGTTTAAATATCTTGAATAATATATTATAAAAAATATGAAAATTTGATATTGAAAATACTCATCGAGACAAATCTAACGTTATCTTATATGATATTATTTATCTTTGTATATTAGTAGAAAAATATGGTCAAAGTAAGTTAGGTCAAAATTACACATTTTCAAATGGATCATCTATTACAGAACGGATGGAGTGTATGTTAAATATGTACAACAGGGTGCATTGGTGTGATAATAATGTTGTCAGCAACATTCTTCATACGAAAAATTAGGAGATGTGTACAATAGGATAGAAGATAAATAAATAAATATATATAATTATTATTAGACACTTATGATTGAAATTAGAGAAAAGATATTTAAACATTAAACTTAGATTCGGCTTGGTAAAACTAGCGGTATCATAAGCTAATTTATTGTGGTTGTCTTATAAGCTAGTTTATGGAGTAGTTGATAGCAGATAAGTTAGTTAATTGAGTTTGTAGTGTTTGATAAAATTAATGGTTGAACTAACTTATAAATGTGAAATATCATAAAAAAGATATATGTAATGAATATTCATTTATTTTTTTCAATTATGGTTACACAGATAAAATTGAGAGAAAAATCATTTGTAATAAGTTACTTGAATTAACTTATTAAAAAGCGCTATAAACTCGTTAGTAAATAACTATTACCAAACGAGAAAGTTTTGCTTAGGGACAAACCTAAATGCAAAAAATTTGGGCACACTCACACAAATGCTTATTTTTTAAAAGATAAATTGGTTTAATGATGTTAAATGATATTATATGATATCGTTAAAATAAAGGCTTAATTACACTTTTGACACCCTAAGTTTTCCAAAGTTGTGATTTTGGCCCCTTAAAAAAACAACACTTTCCAAGCCCCCTAAGTTTACTTTTTGTTGCAATTTTAGCCCCCCAAGTTTACTTTTTGACTCGAAAATAGGGGGACTGGAAAGTAAACTTAGGGGGCTAAAATTGCCATGAGGGGCTAAAACTGCAACAAAAAGTAAACTTAGGGGGCTTGAAAAGAGTTGTTTTTTTTAGGGGACCAAAATCGCAACTTTGGGAAACTTAGGGGGCCAAAAGTGTAATTAAGCTTAAAATAAAATGATATCACCTCAAATCTTCTTTTAAATACAAAAATTATTTAGGCAGTCAAAATTGCAGCTAAGTCATATTTTAATCTTTAAAATACTTCTCTATGCACAATCCTCTTAGTAATATTTGGTAATTTGGAAAAGCTCAGCATAAGTGAAAATCATTCTCGTTGAAAGCTTTAATCAAAGGAAATATAATAATGCACCATTTGAGTACAATTTTTTTGGCGTTCTTACCTTGCAAGGTACGGTATAAAAGAACAAGGATCAAATCTAAGATTTCATGTATCCGACTTAAGGATCAATTAATCCGAGGAGTTCAATCTCACCGTCCACTTCAGGAGCCCATTTAAAGCAAGAGCAACATGTTATACCATGTTGAATTATTAGTTAGCATAGAAAACATAACCATATACACATGTTATTCAGAAATTTTGCCAACCTACAAAGCTATCTAAACTACTTACTTACAAGTATATCAAACCTATTTAAAAAGGGAATAGGCAAAAAGAAAATTAAGGGACAAAAAAATCATTGCTTTTTGCTCCATTTTAATGGTCTTCATATAAATAAAAAATAAGTTAGATCGTTGACTTGAAGATCCCTTTTAGAGCTAGCTCATCTCTCACTAATGGACCTGTTTTAAGCATAATAAAAAGGTATATGTCATTTACTTATTTCCAATATACACATGACAAATTAAGACCAAACATTATAAAACAGGATAAACTTGTAAAACCATCATCAATAACACTAACCTTCCATCAAACAAAACATTTTTCCCTTATATACAAGTTTATTTGTGCATGCCTTGTTTTACAAGAAAATTACTGAAAGCATTAATGCAACCTTCTTACAAGATAGTTTTCTAATATCCTAAACTATTACATCTACTTCTAGCAGCTAAGTTTCTTCATGGTTGACATTATAAGTACACTACATATAATTTCTTGATGCACAACTGTGACTGCAAGCTTTCAGTCTTGAGATCTGATCTTGAGAACAGATTGTTTGTGGGGTGGAAGTAAATTTACTTGAAACGTGATACTGATCTGTTTATTAACCTCGATTTGACTATATTCGGGGCAAACCATAGATCGAAAACAGCTTCCACCTTTCTACATTTTATTAAGAGATACAAAGGATTAAGGTAACTTCTTAATTCATTACCTGAGCATGTCGCCAGCGGGCAATTTGAGGCCGCTTAATGCCGGAGATATGCTAAAAGTGTTTCCATTGCCATCATTATTATAAAATGCAGGATGGCCAAGAGGCATAGGCCTGTCTGGAATTTGAGGAACTTCAATATCACCTTCCAACATCTTCAAAGCATCAGAAATTGTTGGCCTCAAAGCAACCATTACATGAGAACATAGAATTCCAACAAGCAAAAACCTTTCCATTATGCTCTTAGGATTTGCACTAGCAGTGTTATCATCTTTCAGAAGAGAAGCATCCAAAGCCTCGTCTATTTTCCCCGATTTAACCAACGACCAAGCCCAATCTGTGATCAAGAATGCTCGCGGAGATCCCGACGAGGACAAATCAAGAGCCTTCCTACCACACATTATCTCCAAAACAACCACACCAAAGCTGTATACATCACTCTTCTCAGTCAACTGACCATATAGCGCATACTCCGGCGCTAGGTATCCGTGAGTTCCGGCCACTCTAGTAGTGAGATGAGACTGACCCTCCCTACTTTGTTTAGCAAGACCAAAATCAGCAACTCTTGCCCTCATATCTTCATCAAGTAGTATATTGGTAGCTTTGATATCCCTATGATAAATTGCAGGCTTAACTCCATAGTGTAAATAAGCCAACCCTTTTCCCACATCCAAGATTATGTTTTTTCGAAGAGGCCAAGACAATGATTTGTTTGCTTTTTTAGGATCCTTCGATACAAAAAGATGATCTTCCAAGTTTCCATTTGGCATGTAATCATAAACAAGGTATCTTTGACTTCCTTTATCACCATAATTCTCATTTTCATCAACCACACAACAACCTCTAAGAGGTAACAGATTCCTGTGCTTCAAATTACTAATTATCTCAACCTCATTACAAAACTCAACATCCCCTTGAAAATCAGATTCTAAAACCCTCTTAACAGCAACAACAGATCCATCAGCCAAAGTTCCTTTGAAAACCAAACCAAACCCACCTCTCCCTATGAAATTCTTGGATGAAAAATTATCAGTAGCCTTCTCAAGTTCCTGAATTTTGTACCAAATTGAACCTGTATTAGGCCTCAACCTACGCCTAGAACCTTGTTCCTCAGGATCAAAATCAAATTGAAAAGTTTCAAGCTTTCTCTTCCTCATACGTTTCCTATCACACCAAACATATAAACCCAACAAAGAACACATAACAAACAAAGCAACACCAGCTCCTGTTAATCCAAACACAAGACCCTGATGACCCTTTGAACCAGAACCAACTTGTGAATAAACAGGTAAACTAAAAGCACAAGTAACAGCACCATTACTTTCAGGTCCAAACTCATTCACAATTCCAGCAGCATAAAGAATTGCAAAGTAGAAACAACTTAAAGACTGAGAATCATTACCACTAATTGAAACAAGCTTCTGCTTAACTTGTAATCCAGCAGAAACACACACATCACAGTGAGAAAGATCAGTGAGATCTGGTTTACAAGCAGTATTCAAAGATGAATTCTGACCCACCTTCTCATTCCAATCATGAACAGTTTCAATACCTGCACATATGTTACGAGAGATAACAAATTGAAGAGGGTCAAAACAAGAGTTGACCAAGTTGTTGTAAAGTGATAAAGAGTTAAGCTTTGATTGAAAATCTTGCATGCATGAAATTGAAGTTTGAAGATCTTGAAGATTGAACTGTGAAGTTTCTTTTAGATGTTGTGCAAATCCTATTCCAAAAAGAGACAAAACTGATGCACAACAAGTGCTAGTTTCTTTGGATGATAAAGACTTGAAATTTTGACAAGCTGAAGAGTTCCAATGAATTCTTAGGACATAGTTAAGGTCCATAGGACATGTAGATGAAGAAGATGGAGCTGCTGAAATAGTACTAATTAAACTCATCATCAACATGTTCATGCTTAGAAACGAAAACAAAAACATGATAAAAATCTTCATATCCTAGGATTGTGTTTGAGAACTTTTTGTTTAGGAAACTATGGATAGATGGTGATGATTGATTAGTCAAAAGAGGAAAGTGAAGAAAAAAATGAAGAATCTAGAAAACAAGAAAGTGAGAGAGAAGAGAAATGAGAAATCAATGAGGGAGCTTGCTTGCTTGCTTAGTCAAAACTCAAAAGCATGATGATATTTCATTTCTGTCATTTTTCTGGCTGCTGGTTGGGTTAGGTGTCGAGGTTGTTTAACTGAGTTTTCAGCATACGAGAGTGTACACCACGCGTTACATCAATGTTTCTAGATGCTCACAATAATACAAACTATGTTGAGTCATGATATAGGTCCCGCAGATCATTCAAGTTGAGTTCAGGATAATTGTACAAAGGAAATGAACACACGATTTAAACCAAATTCTTAATACAGTAAGTTTATGGGTCTTGCGCCCTTAAAACAATGATTAAGGAAGTCAAAAATAACATGTTTATATTGGTTTCAACAATATTTTAACTTTTAAAAAGTTAAATTTATCACTTTTCATCATTTTCTAATATTATATTTCTATTTTTATCCACTATCTAATGTCCCAAGAACAATGATTAGGATTCTCCTAAGTCTATAGTCTTCGTCCAGCCTTCACTTTATTAATTATAAAGGGGGTTGTTTTGTAGTTTTATTCTTAAGGCACCAAAATCGTAACTTTGGGAAAATTAGGGGGTTAAAACTACAATTAAGCCTAATTATAATTCACACTTCTTGCATAACAAACTATTCATAACAAAATTCAATAAATTGTGATGGAACAGTATTAAGGCACACTTATACTTTTGATATTGGTTTGGCTAACTTTCAAAGCAACAATATATCTTTATAAAGTAAATTTTAAACACACTATAGCAAAATGGTTTAAGCATGTCATTTTTACCCATGCGTTACGGAGGCTAAGCATGGAAACTAGAATACAAGCGACATACATTATACATTACTAGTTGTAAGTCTAGTAAAATTGGGTAATAATCTGGTGTGGCTATAGCGGATTGGGATTTTCTTCCATGTCCTTTTCACTGGACATGATGCAGTGGAAATCTCCTCCGTCCAATTCTTTTTTTAATAATTTTGTTCTAACTGTAAAGTGAAACGAGTGGCTGAGATTCCACTTGACTCTCCAGTCATCGCAGGGGATCTGTTCTCGACTATAGCCACACTGAGCTATACGGTGAGTCTACCCCTGAACAATATCGTGTTCCAACAAACTGTGTCTACAATATTTCATGTTCAGTTCATGAAGAAAATTGAATCGGACTGAACTAAATTTTAACAATTTGGTAGAGATGAATTGAAATTAAATTCAATCGATGTAAAAGTTCGATTTATGTTACATAAATATGAATATGGTATTCAGTATATTACGATTTATGAGAACAAAAAATATGACAATTTTCACTTGATTTGTTCTACTAAGCTTGAAGGAATATCCACTAATCAAATAGTATATTTTTCTCCTAATTTTCAAGCCTATATTCACCGAAATTTGCTTTAAAATCACATATTGAAAGGTTATTTAAAATCACAAATTGAAGGGTTATTTTGATTTTACTCCATTAAAGGTGTATGTGTTGTTGCAGTAAAGAAAGAGAAGGAAGATGGAAGATGGGGCGAGAGAGGAAAGAGATGAGTAATTTAGAATAAAAGAAAACAATTGGGTGTGGGAAGTGTATAGTAAGCATTTTGATCTAAAGTTGGTTTACCCTTATCTAATAGTTCAAATTTATTTTGCCAACAAAAAAAACAGTCATGTCTCTTAACGTAGGTGACCTATTCAAATCTCCCAGCGTAGGCAGGCAGAGCCCATTTTTCATATGCAAGTAAGAATGGAATCAAAGATCATATTTAAGAGATAGATAATATAAGATGTTGGTTCAAGTTGGAGATGATCATGAGTTGAAAATAAGCATTAATTAATTTACAATATTATTTATATAGTGTCGTGACATGCAATTTACACACGCGCTTTTGCAATTGGAGGTGTGTGGGCGGCTGAAAATATTGTTGCTATTTGATAAAGCAAGAAAGGTGTTCTGACTTTGGCACTTTGCACAGTGCAACGATTTGGATTATTACAACAAGTACTAACAAATGTGGCATGCTATTATGATGGACTTATGATCAATGATACACATGAGTCGTAATAAGATATTTCATTTCATGGTATAGTCCATATCAGATAAATACTTTGTATAGGTGATGATGTAATTGTCTTTGAATTTATTCAGCATACAAGTGAAAGACAAAACAAACTATTTTATATATGTCTTTGTTAACGAGTATATCCAGGATACTTTTTAAAGATTTTAAAAAAAGAAATTATTTTATAAAAAATGTCAAATATTTCGATTTTCGATGCATTTATTACACACATTTTCATGAATAGTTAGCCTTTAAAGACCTTAACCAGTGTCTGGGTACTGATTAACATTTCCTTTTTATATATTTTTTTTTGACAGGGTACTGTACTACTATTAAATTAAATGTAGCAACAAATTAAATAGTTAATGAAATCTGGATTGAAAAGTAAGGGTGACACATATTTTGTGTTTGAAAGAATTAATCATAGGTGATTGTCTCTAATATATAGCACCTTATATTTTGTTTAGAGGGTATTTCTAAGAAGGTCAAGCCATCAAAATTAAAAAATACTCCTTTTAGGGAGGAAATATAGATAAAACTAATGGACCGTGGAATTCCACTACTGCACTACATGTGTAATAAATTATTATATCACAACATGTACCCCGCTAATGATTATCAATATTTGAAGGAATTAGCATTTGCCGACATAACATACCAAAGAAATTTATATGTATCCTTCAAAAAAAATAAAATTTATGTGTAGTAAAAAAAATTAAATTGGTGTGTTTCAACTTTCGATCGATTTATTTTATAGTTTATGCAAATAAATAAATTTTTATCTATTATTTATAAGTTTGTTAAACTAATTTATGAAAAAAAAAGTTTATAAAGATGCAATTTTTATTAATGAAAAATTATGAATTAACGTAAAAGTTTATTTCTTTACATAAATTATTTTTCATAAACTCAAAGTAAGTTCAATCTGATCAGGTATACTCATAAATATTTTAAATGGTATAAATTTTTGTGTGTCTAAATCTTTTTCTTTTTTTTTGTCTTTATACATGTGTATCTAAAATTTTATGATAGCTTGGAGCAAATCCATTTTCCATGGAAATTTTATGACGGACGTGTATTTTCCAACATATAACCTCTTCGAAAGAAAAAGGTCTTGTGTGTCACAAAATTCAATTGTAACATTTAAATTTAAATAGACACGTAAAAGACAAAAAGTAGAAGGGAAAAAACAAATAATAAATATTTTTAAAATACTTAAATAATTAATGCATTTTAATAATGTTGTGTTTTTTCTCCCAATCGAACACATAGCTCCTTTAATTACTTTTGTAATTATTTTAATTTTAATTTTTTAAAACCTGAAAATTAATTTTAAAAAATTTTAAAATAAGAAAAAAAAATTTAAAAAAAACGAAAAAAATTGGATTAAAAAATCCAGAAAAAAATTAATATTTTTTTACCAAAACATTAAAAAAATTAGCTTATATTATTTTTTTTCGAATGTTTTTAAATTTTTAATTTAATTTGGATTTTTTTAAATTTTTTTCAAACGTTTCAAAATACAGTAAGTTTAGAAATTTTTTTATTTTATATATAATTTTTTGAGAAATATATATATAAAGAAAACAACCCCTTTCAGTTTCTTTGGACTGACTATTTCTTTTCAAAAATGCCCTCAATTTTCAATACAAATAACACATGTAACAAATAGATAAGAATAAATTCAAATATTAAAAAAAATTCCAGATTTTTTTAATCCTCAATCTTTAAATATTAAAAAATATTCTCAAATCTGTAACACGTTGCAAAAAAAAACTTGGAATCAAATTTTCGAAAAAAAATCTAAATTTTTAAATAAATTTGTATCCAGATTTTTAAAAATAAAAATATTTTCCAGATTTTTTTTTGTTGAGAAAATTTAAAAAACTTCTTTTTCGAAAAAAAAATTTGTTTTAATTTCGAAAAATATATATTTCCATATTTTCGAAAATAATTTAAATTTTTTTTCGAAATAAAAATTTTGAAATATGCATTTCAAAATTTTCGAAAATAATTTAAAAAATTTATGGAAAATTGAAATTTTTTTAAATATATATTTTTCGTAAATTATAAATTTTGGAATTTTCGAAAAATGTATATTTCAAAATATTAAAAAAATTTGAAAATTATTTTTTGTAATAAAAAAAATCCTGAT
>Ga0228711_1001535_pt1 | contig 34157 bp, 19 predicted proteins | sample MedpolnodulmetaG_2_FD_177996 | JGI IMG/M metagenome (GOLD analysis project Ga0228711, IMG submission 177996) | Root nodule microbial communities from Medicago polymorpha collected in Santa Monica, California, United States - brown nodules | ecosystem: Host-associated > Plants > Roots > Nodule... | reverse complement strand
ACATTTTACTTCTCTAGCATCACCATTAACATATGTTCCATATTTTCATCCAATATCAGTCCTATTACCCATAATATTTTTCCTCCCTCTTCCTCTAAATGAATTGGGCTTTGAAATAAAATGGGTCGAAAAATTGGCACAATTTTTCTTAAATTTTTTTTAGATGTAAACTCGGTCGAGTTTGGCCGAGTTAATTCGAGTCAAACTCGTCAAACATGTAAAATTACATATTCTCTTTAGGAATAAAGTTGGCTTGAAGAACAATATTGACTCACATTTCTTTGTGCTCTCAAAGGATGTTGAAACAATTAAAACCTAAGAATTCAAAATCAAACATGCTAGTGCATGTGAGCATCACTCTCACACACCCAACATAAGATGACTGTTCAACTGCCTATTAACTACTATTTCGTGCACACAACCAATGTTCCTCGCTCACACGAAGGAGCACAAAAGGCCATTTCAAAATTAAAGGTGGAATTTGTATTGATCAACTGTACAAATAATGAACCTCCATAAACTTGTCCAAAAAAATTCCAACCAAAATTAGTTGTTAGGGTTAGCTCACTTTAAAGTTGTCTTTATATAATAATGGTATAGATGATACAATGATCATTAATGTTTTGGCGTTGAATGATTTACTAGTGATGCACAATGTTTATTTGTGAAAGAACTTTTTCATTAAACATCAAAAGGATAGATGTTTCGGTGATTTCTAATCAAATTCAATGTTACAGGGTTTACAACACTCGAACACTACGCATCAATCACTTGTACTAGACTATTGTGTAATAAAGATAGCTAATATATATATATATATATATATATATATATATATATATATATATATAAGACATAAAATATTAAGAATAAATTATTAAATAGTATATGATATCAAACTGAAATCAAGTACATTTATTTTTCCACTAGCCATAATACATAGGAGTATTTGTGTAGTTACATTTAAACCAACAGTTTGAGAAGGAGGTACAATTATCCATTGCAACAACACTCGCCATTTCTATTACACATGCCACCTAGATAAAATCGCTGTTGTAAACAATAATCACCACAAGCTTTATTTGAACATGGCCCTATGCTAATGCAATAATTCCAAGGAGGTATTCCATCAATTGCTCCTCCTACAATCAATCAATATTAGTATAATGTTAGAAATTATGCACACATTAATACCCATAAACTAATGTATTATTATTGTACAATGTCAAACAAAATTGTTGTATAAATAAATAGATAAACAATTGAATTTTGACAAAGATATGAAACTATCAATTGAAATTTAAATACAAAAACATACTCACAATGTTCCATTCCCTTATTATATTATACATAAATAATTCTATTAAAAATTTATAGAACAAGTAATTAGTTTGTTACCTAGAGTAAAAACAGAAGCAATGCATAGGAATGCAATGAAAAAGTGTACGCAGTTGATGCTGGTAACCATGTTCTCTTGAAAGATGAACAAACAATGCCTACTGTTTAGATTTATAGAAAAACTAAAAACAAGGGCGCATGCTAAGACAATATCTTGTAATAACAATTTTACTTATTTTAACCAGTCAATGATTCATTCTTTTAGATTGCCCAAAATACTTATCTATAGTCTCTATTTAGAAATTTTTACATAAATATGGATTTTAATTTAATCAGTAATGTGTGAAAAGAATAGTTTAAAAATGAAAAATATTATTTTTTTCAAAAGTATGATTTTTAGAACTACTAGATTGTTGACCCGTGCGTCGCACGGGTTTATTGTTAAAGGATTGACATAGGAATAATAAAATGCAATATATAATTGGTAACGGTGAAAAATAAAGAACAGGTGATAATTCATAGTAGACAAAATAAAACACTTCATAAAATGTATAAAATCTGAAAATATTATAAAAGAAAATTCGGTAATCCTATCAATAATTCGGTAAAAGAAATATGAAAATGTTAGTACATTGGCACGTAGTTTCATCACACATTGTGAAATACTTCCTCATATACGACATTAGACGTCACATTGGTATCTTCACCATCTTCATCAGTGATCAATATCTATAGTCCTTCTTTGGATGTAACTCTTGAAACAGCAACATACAACTGTCTGTGAGAAAATATAGGCGTTGGTAGATATACACCAACATGTTTAGGCGACTGCACTTGAATTTTGTTAATTGTCATTGCAAATGATACAGTCAAAGAAAATTGTCTTATTAATTAGGTTCAGAATACCAGTTAAAATGCATGTTAAATTAGAATACCAGTTAAGCAATGATATGAGAGGAAGGTTGTAAGGTCACGTCCTTCCATTTGCAAAAATCAAAATATCAAAATATATGATTCTTCTGTGTAATTTACCACGATTTAGGGTTTTTTTCTAGAGAAACACGGTTTAGGGTTTGCTGTATATAGCCGAGTTTGAATGGAAATTAGGGTAGCCGAGTTTGCATAGAAATTAGGGTATTCTGTTTGTAAACGTGTTAAATAAGTGTACAACATCTTGTCAAAAAAAAATTCTACAGAAACAATATATATATACAAATGATGACACAACAGGATAGGAATGAAAAGCTCATCAGTGAGGAGAAATAGTAGGGGATTGCTGCATTTTAGAGGGAATTTGTTAGGTTAAATTGGTGCACTGTATTTTAGATGGAATTTGTTAGGTTAAATTGCTGCTAACCTAATGCAACATTTTAGAGGGAAATTATTAGGTTAAGTTGCTGCAAACCTAACAAAATTAATAAATAAGGATTATCTATTATTTCCCAAAAAAAAGGAACTATTATCATTATCTTATATATTAATGCTTAGTCATGATAAGATGAAAAGAATAGTAATGCTTAGTCATGATAAGATGAGATCTCTTATATATTAATAACTTTAATCATTTTTAAACTATTATCTATAAATGATTTTAGACTGTACACGATATTTGTCTATGTTTTATAAAAAAAATTGAAAGAATGTTTTATAATTAATTAGAATGTTCTATATAGACATTACTTAAAAAAAACTGTGAAAGTGATCCTAACCAAAATCTATAAGGATTTGATTAAACTCGTATCTCATGATGTAAATATTTATAGAGATTTAACTAATATTCTTTAAAACAAAATAGAGATTTAACTAATAAAATAATGTAATATTATGATTTGATATGATACATGTATAAAAAAGATATTTCATCAAGAAAAATGTATAAAAAAAGATATATGTATGTGTATATATATATATTGAAAAAGTATAAAAAAGTTATATAGTGATTGCATAAAAATTGACTCAATATGTTATGTAATCAAAAATAAAATAAAAAAGAAACAAAACATGCTAAAAAAAAGCACGACAAACACTATTGGTAAAAAAAAAAAAGCACGCCAAACACCCCTTCAACCAAAAGAAAATTGCAAACAGACTTATTAATTTGTAAGCTACTTTTAGTTTATTTTAAAAAATAGAGCTTGAAAGATAAATTTAAAATTGGTTATTTATATATATTTTTTACATAAAAGCTAATTTTATTTTAGATTTTTTGGCCATATACCATTTTATTAATTGTTTTTGGTCATATATAATTTTATTTTATAATTTTTTGCCATATACCATTTTATTTTAGAAAATGCTATAGAATATTAATAGAGATTAAATACTTCTACCAAAAAAGAGAGGTAAAATACTTGAAAAAAATTATGATCATATTCAATGAACATTAGTATACCCGTGTTTAATTACTTTAATGAGACTAGTATGTTTAAAGTGATTAAACACAAGTATAATAATTAAACATTAGCATACTAATTAATATGTTTGACTAGAAACGCTAATTTAATAAAAAAAAAAATTAGAACACTCAATAAATAGCTTATTGTTGTCAATGTATTTTTTCATTCATCATTCAAGAGAAAACTTATTTTTGAAAGATTCATTCAAGAGAACATGGCAACCGGCATAAACCGTGTGCACTTTTTCATTTGTGTTCTATGCATTGTTTATGTTTTGTGTCCAGGTAACAAATTTCCATTTTCTATATCTATTTTTTCATGTACTTTTCTTTAGAATTATAATACAATCATCTCTACACAACGAGAATGAAATTAAAGTTATGTTCTAACATTGAGAATAATGTTTTTCATACAAAATATGTACAATGTTTGGCATGTTTAAAAGTTTTAATTAATAATATTGGACGATCAGTTAAAAAAGGACGTAATATTGAACAATATTTTTAAAAAAAAACTCATATGAATATCAATATAGAGATTAAATACTTGAAAAAAATTTGTGAAACAAAAGGTCCTTGAAAAAAAAATCATATTCAATGAACATTAGTACGCATTAATCACTTTTATTAGGTTCAAGTAATTCTTCTTCTAATATGTTAATATAATATTTGTTGGTATATGTAGAATGATCCATAATCAAACCTGTTGAATAAAAAAATATAAAATAATAATTGAAATATTTTATATAAATTTATTTATGAATTTTAAATTTGTACGTGTTATTTTTTACAACATTCTATTAATTGTAGGAGGAGGAGCAGGCTATGTAATACCTCTTCCAACATTACGTCCTACAACAACATTAGCACCTCCAAGCGAGTATTGCTATCCCATTAGGTCATGCCCAAATAACAAATGGATGTGTCTTGATTATTGTGGAGAAAGGGGGTTTGGCAAGGGTGTCGGTACGTGTGTAAGAGAGAATTTGTGTTGTTGCATTGAGTAATTGTAATACCTTGTCAAAGTATATCTTCACAGAGTCCTTTTGACTAGTGAAAAATAAATACAATGATTTCAGTTTTAACTTTTAAATCATGCTCTCTAGATTATTAAATACTTGTCAAAGTTAACCACTATACGAAAAGCCTTTTATGAACACATACTAAAATCAATATTATTTGAGTATGTGTTCGTATTTGCAAAAAATACTAAATACTCCTTCCGTAGCACAATGAGTATTCTAATTGAACCACTTTACATATGTTAAGAAAAAAATATAAAAAAGAAATAGAGAAAATATAACTTTTATTACATTATCCTTATCAAATAGGGGTATATTGGAAGAAAAAATAATTAATATTGTATTAAAAATTAAAATGGTATGTCATTTTGAGACAAATAGTTTTGGCAAATAGGTCACTTGTTTTGGGATTGAGGGGGTATATATCATGTAATGAAGTCTCGTTATAAACTATTAGAGTTCATTTGATCATAATATATATTGAAGAGATATACAAAAATATTGAAATGCTCTGACGATGAAAACACTGTTCGTCACCATCTCCAATTAAATTGACTCTCAGTTCATTGCACCTTATCGACCACCACACGACCTCTCCTTCTCACCCACTGTCTGATTGAAATGTGCCCTTACCCAATAACACCAAATCGACCACCACTCCACCACCCTCACCCAAGCACATCAAATTGACCACCACACCGCCACCCTCACCCCACAAACACCAAATTGGCAATCTTATTCTTAACCCACCGCCCCAAATCACTACTAAAAAAATAAAAATTAGTGAGGGATATTTAGTGAGGGAAAACGTGAAATCCCTCTCTAATTCCGTCACTAAATTTTGCGACCAAGGAATTTGTGAGGAATTTTATTTTTTCCGTCACTAATTTCTCTCGCTAATTTTGCTTTTTCTAGTAGTGAATCACTCTAAAATACCACTCACATTCTATCCCTTTTTACCACCATCGGATGAACCCATAACCCGTACCCGTCGTCACCTATAATCAAAACCTGACCAAAATGACCACCAATCCTCTCATCATCCCATTAAAGACCGTGAATGAGTTCATTCCTTCAGCAATCACAACAAAAAACAAACTGAAACCTATACCCAAAGCCCATAAATCTTTTGTGGATGCGCTCAATAATGTTTCTGATATCCCATCAAGCCAATTTTTAGTGCCTATCATGAAAGGGGCCTGAATTTCTATCACCACTCCTGAAGAGGAATACTTGTTTGGATCGAAAGCTTGTAAGAGTAACCTTCATGCTAGAATAGTTTGGCCAAAGGGATCCATTCCTTTAACTGTAGTAGCATTGTAAGAAAATTTAAACCGATTTGGAAAAACCTTGGTCCCTAAAGTGTTACATCTCTTGGGAAAGGTTTCAATGAGTTTTCATTCTCTATTAAGGATGTTGTAAGTGTTAGGTCAGTAGGGCCTTGGATACTCAACCCCGAATCACTTAAGCTACTTGCTTGGAAAAAGGATTCCAATCCCAGTCTTCAGAAGAATACGTCAGCTCATGTATGGGTTTATATATATGATCTAGCACACAAATACTAGTGTGAGAAAATATTGTTTGCAATTGTGAGTAGTGATTGAAGCCCCATTTGTGTCGATGCAGTTACGAGTAAGCCTATTCAAGAGCACACTTTGCTCGCATTTTTATTGATATTGACCTTGCATCTAATCTTAAGCACAAGCTACTTGTTAAAAGAAAAGGTTTTGCCTTTTGTGTGGATTTAAAATATGATGCTCTGCTAGATTTTTGTTCCTTTTGCAAAATTCTTGGTCATCATATCGATAAATGTCGAAATATCAAGCCTCTAGAGGGGAGGGTAGAAGAGTAACAAATTGCTTATAAAAGAAGTTTCTCATGCTAGAGAAAATATAGTTGAAGCCTCTAAAAAACTTGTTAATTTGCATATTGTTGCTGAACATCAAAAGAGCCAATTCAAATTAGGGTTAATATGTCTTTACTCCCTTGTAATTTGGACGAGTTCCGATTTACCGCCTTGTAAAAAAAAATTAGATCCCAACTTTGTAATATAAAGATTCTTTCGTTTTAGACCCTAAGGTCATATGACTGTGCAAAATTGATGAGGTGAGACGCTGAGTGGTTATTTTCGATGACATGGCATACTAAATTGGTTTTTATAATTCTTTCTCATTTTATTTTTTTTCAACAATTAAAAAAAATCAAAAAAACGATAAAAAATTTCAAAATTAAAAAAAAATCAGAAAATATAATTTGGATTTTTTTTTAAATTGAAAAGATTTTTAAAAATTAGGGAATTTAAAAAAACAAAAATTAGAAAAACCAAATTCGAAATTTAAAACTGATTTTTTTTTCGAAAAAAAGTTTTTAAATTTCTTCAACAAAAGAAAATTCAGGAAAATATTTTAATTTTTAAAAGTCTAGATACAAATTTGTTAAAAATTTAGAAAAAAATTATATTTTTTTTCGAAAATTTTATTCCAGAATTTTTATAAAATCTTTTTTTTTTATAAGGCCAGAGTTCGATGACATAAAAAGGAATAGAAAATAGTCCAAAAGTTGGAATGTCTTACAGATTCCAGTCTACGTCAGGTTCTCATATATATTATTAAAAAAAATGAAAAAATAAATACAAAAAACGAACTGGGGGGACATAAACCTAACCCAATCAATTCACACAAAGTGTATTCCAACCCAATCGGATGATACAAAGAAATAAAAACAACACTGGTGAATGTCTAAGATGCGGTGTATGGACAAACCGTCAACATGAAATGGATCCAAGAACCAACAACTCCTTGGGAAAGCAACAAGCACGACGCCTCTTTCGAGCCAAACAGTCCAACATCAGGTAGTTTGATGAGGATTTCGAAGCCTCCCCAAGTTATATTGAAAAACTTCATGAAGGCGAGAGATTCTACCGCCAACACGGATACAGAACCCCACGACTACAACCCACTATGTTGCGAAAGAAAGCTTTCACAGCCGTTTCTAGCCAAATCCAATAGTAAGCAACTCAAAACCAATTGAAGGCCAAATCGAGGGATGGTGAATCAACGGGTTTGAGTACCACGAGCACCGCCAACACGGTAACACCTGCACCCCATTCGCAATAACAGCGGACAACAAGTGCATGACCATTTCTAGCCTAGAAGACCTGTTACGAAGCATCCATGATCCTGGAGGAACAATACCACAAGTTTTCCGTTTTGGAAGTGGATTAAATCGCCAACACGATAGCCGATCCACCAACCAAAGACTCACTGCGATAAGAGCAGCAAGTTTACACAGCCATTTCTAGCCAATCAATCTGAATCATCCGTCATAGGAACTGTCAACACTGAAACTCAAACCCACGAACTACAGAAATGAGTTTCAGCTAGTTCCAGAGAACTGCTAAAGCTCGGATCATCAAAACTCCACAAATCATAACCACCGGTGACGTCAAAACAGAGCCGAACCGTGGCGAAACACACAAACAAGGACAGCCAATCGACACCAACGATGCAAATCTGTACTAGATCAACCAATCTAGTCCAGATCGTTGAAACAAAAACAAAAACACGAAACCAGATAAAGGTCGCGTGAAAATAACAGAGTTGTCCGCGGCGGCATCGACGGCTACTTAAACAACCCCGACGGCAAAAGAGGAAACCCCGAAAGATCAAAAAAATCTAACGAGGCTTGATGGTGGTGCTGCGTTGAGAAGCTTGCGCACCACCGTGGAAAACAGCTACATCGTTCCGAAAAGGTTTGGAAATGAGGGGAGGACGGAGGAGGTTGTGTGGCGGAGCTTAACGACGGATGAGGTTGTGCGGTTTGTTTGTCAAAAGATAGTGGAAAAAAACGGTGGTGAGTGGGTGAATGAGTGGTAGCGGCGACTAGGTTGAGAAGAAGAGAGCTCTTGTTCCTTTTCGTTACGAAAATCCCCGGTCCTCTTATAAAATATTTGAAAAAAATAATTTTTTACACGAAATTATGAAAATTTTACGAAAATGAAAAATTCTAGAACTTAATGCATTTCAAAATTTTCGAAAATAATTAGAAAATATATTTCGAAAAAAGTTCAGATTTTTCTTTCGAAATTAAAAAGTTTGTTTTTCATTTTAATACAAAAAATAAAAATTTTGGAAAATATTTTTCGTGATAAAAAAAATTCAAGATTTTTTTAAAAAAAATATTTTTTGTAAAATAAAAATTCCTGAATTTTTTTTTATAATTTTTTTATTTTCCTAAACGTCGTAGTGCTTGAATTTTTTATTTTCAAATTTTCTTGATTTTTAAAATAATTGTTAATTAATAAAAAAAAACAGTTGAAAAAGAATTATAAATGCCAAGTAATCATGTCATGTCATCAAAATTGCACAGTCAACGTGCCACGTCAGTTTTTCGTCTAGTCAGATGGCCTCATGGTCTAAAACAAAAGAATTTTTATATTACAGGGTTGAAATCTAAACTTTTGTTTTACAATGGGTAAACGGGAACTCGCCCAAATTATAGGGGGTAAAGACATATTAACCCTTCAAATTAAAGATTGGGTTGATAGTGATGATAGAGAGAATGGTACGAGCTTACAAACAATTGAGGTTCATGTGGTTCCGGTTGATGAAGAAGAGATAAAACAAAACAATTCATGTTACTCTCCAAACATAAAATGTGGTAGATTCGGGAATTACCGACAAGCATTTTCAGGATGCAAATGAAGATAGTAACACCTCACAAGCATATGAATTTGTTGATGCAACTCAGACTAACACATAAGATGAATGACATGATCCAAGTCAACATCAAGTTACTCCTCCAAACAATTTAGAAGGATATATAATTTCTTAAAGAGTCTTGGACCAATCTTGCAGAGGTTGGTGAAGAACTTATAAGATAACAAGAAAAAGATATAGTTAGAAGGTTAGCCAATGAACGACATATTAATAAACAACTGGCAAGAGAGGACCAAAGTAACATAGATACCTTAGGTTTCCAGTAAGTCATTCACAAATCAACACATAAGAAGATTCAAAAAGCATAACGCTCCGCAACAAGACCCACCTATTCTACCATATTATAGGAAGATTCTAATGAAGTGTTTATTCTGGAATATAAGGGGTATATCCAACCCCCTATCAAGATTGTCGCTTAAAAGGCCAGTTATTCACCATAAACCTTAGTTTGTTTTTGTAGAAGAGCCTTTGATCCATTTTGGTATATTTCCCACAAATTAGTTCAATAGATTAGGTTTCAAAATCTTTAATTTGAACACCAGACCCAACCTCTTACCCAAACCTTTGGTGGTTTTTTGTCAAACATGTCAACCCAACATTTTTATCCTCAAATGACCAACATGTTTCCTTTACCTTCACTAACAACAACAAACAATTAGGCATCTCAGCTGTTTATGCTTCTAATTGTTATATTAAAATAAGACAACTCTGGCATAGTCTAGTATCCATTAAATCCCAACATAACTTTCCCTGGTGTAGTATAGGGGGACTTCAACGCTATTCTAGGGTTTTATGAACATAGGGGGCTCACATTCATGCTAGAACTCCTATGAAAGATTTTTTTTGAGTGGTCATACACTAATAGCCTATTTCATCCCAACTATAGGGATACAATTCACTTTGTCCAATGGTAGGAGACAAACTTGATTCACAGAGAGGAGATTAGATAGAGTCGTATGCAACTAGTTGTGGATTGATATGTGTACATATCTTAACGTTTCCACTCTCCTCCAGCACAAGCATGATCATTTCCCCATTTAGTTGGAATTTGACACTTCTCATAGTAGTTTTGCTTCACAATTCAAATTTCTAAGCATGTGGAATCTCCATGAGGAATTGTCATATTTTCATATAGTCGGATTCCCCATGCACATTCTTACTCAGAAATTTAAGATTCTTAAGCAGAAATTAAAGATTTGGAACACCAACGTTTTTGGTAAGGTTCACATAATGGTCAAAGAAGCTGAAGACAAGTTGTTGCAAATCAAAAACCAAATAACACAAATGGGAACACAAACGATCTTTTTGAACCACAAAATCTATCTCATATATCAACTTGGAAAAGGCTCTTGACAAAGAGGATATTTTTTGGAAAGAAAAATCCAAAGTAGCTTGGCATGTTGATGGAGACAAAAACACAATACTTTCACAGAATAGCCAAAATCAAAACACCTCCAAACTTATCAGTTCAATCAAAGAGGGTGAAACAATGTTGTTTGATCTAAAGCATATCTCAAATCACTTCAAAAATTTATTTTAAAATAACTTTGTTATGTAAGACTTGCAGGTATCTAACTTGGTGGAGGAAACTATACCTAATCTTATTATTGAAAACATTAACAACCTGCTTGTTAGGATTTCCTCTCAAGTTGAAACTCATTGTTTTCAATCTAAACAAGGATGGATCTCTGGGTCCTGGTGGATTTGGGGCGGTCTTTTATCAAACCTATTAGGAAATTGTGAAAACTGGTGTAAGATAAGAGTGAGGCAAGGTGATCCTTTGTCACCTCTCCTTTTTTGTATTTCTGAAGATGTCCTCAGTAGAGGTATCGAAAATCTTGTGGAGCAAGGAAAATTAGACTTCATCAGAGGATCTAGAAGCATTCAGGTCCCCTCTCGTTTACTTTATCCTGATGATATCATGAATTTTTTCAAAGGTAAGGTATCTTCAATTAATGCACCAATGAGCCTCATCAATTCATATGCTCAAATTTCTGGTCAATTAATAAACCCTGGAAAATCAACCATATACTCTGGATATATCTCCCCTTCTAGACTTGATCACATTTCTAACATGATAGGATTTGCCGACTGACCACATGGAAGATAATCTCATCTCGAATCCTAACAGCTTTGGTGATTATCACTAAAGGAATCTTTTTTATGCAAATCTAATCCAAGAACTTTGCTTCATTGGCCAAAACTATACGAAGTCCTGAGATACCACCTTCAAAATCCTTTTTAGTGTGGACACTGATGCAAGACAAATTTCCAACTGATGATATTCTCAATATTAAAGGGTGCAACAACCTTTCAATGTGTTCTACTTTTTTAGCTTGCAATGAATCAACTTTTCACTTATTTTTTGAATGTTCGTTTGCTCTTAAACTTTGGTCCTGGTTGGCCACAATTCTCATCAATGCATGATGTCTAAAGTTTATGTGACATGAACTAGACGACTCAATGCAAGGTAGTTATCAAAGTTTGCAAAATTTACCTTCTAAATGGCATCTGGTACAGAAGAAATCAAGCATGATTTCAAGATAAATTGATTCACCGGAAAACTGCTATCAATTTAATTATCTCAAATGTTTTACACTTAGAAAACATATGTTGTTTCCATTTTGAATACGTCCACCTAAAGCTCATGTCATCAAAGAAGTTATTTGGTCTCCTCCAATCCAAAACTAGATCAAAGTCTACACAGATGTAGCTGCTGTGAATAGTCCTAACAAGGCAGCTTCGGCGGAATTTATAGGAATCTAAATGGATATTGTACTACTTGTTTTGCTCGATATTTAGGTCTTTATAATGCTTTGTTTTCTGAACTAATTGTTGTAGTGATAGCTGTTGAGCTAACAACTTTAAAAGGTTATACCGGTATCTAGCTAGAATCAGATTCCCAGGCTGTCCTTGCATTGAAGTCAATCAAAGTAGTGCCTTGGTGTTTAAGAAACAAATGGCTTAACTGCTTACTTCTAACCAACAATATGAGATTTTTTGCATACTTTATACATACACAATGTTTCATTAGCATAATTGAAAGAGATAAACTTATAGAGATTGAGAGACATTTACCGAAACTGTATGACTGAGTAGAACTAAATAAGGTATATTATAGAGGATTATACGATTAAGAGAATTAATTACAAAAATAATATTCTACATCATATGATATGTCAAGAAGCTTATCTTGTATCTCAAACAATTATTATGAATGAAATGCACTAAGTTTATTCTTGTAAACAAAAAATGATATGCCAAGAAGCTTCAAGAGTAAGCTAGAATATATTTACAATTGAAATATAATTATTTATTTTTTATTTAAACATTAACAATTCTTATTATTGGCACATCTTATACTATAATTACTAGAATTTATTTTAAATATAATTGTTTTTTTTTGTCAAAAAAATAAAATAAAGCTTAAAAGTCCTCATATTTTCTTGTGCTCTTTTTTTTACGTCAAATTTAAAATCATTTGAGCTATGAAATATTAAATATTTGATTTCATATTTAATTCAAAATTAAATTTTCCTTTGTGGCGGAAAATACATACTAGTATTATTTAACTTCAAAATGTTTATCTATCAGAACAGTCAATAGATTTAAAATGTTTTTTTTAGGGCAAGAAAAATCAAAATATTTATTTATCTAGAATACACATTAATTTTAATAATGTTTTTCGTCAAAAAAAAGTTTAATAATATTTATCAATACAAAAATATTTAATTTCAAAATATTGACTTCAAATTTATTACAAATAAAATATAATTTAATATATGCATATATATGAAATATACTAATTAGTATGTTTGACTAGAAATAATAATTTAATAATCAATTTTCCTATTCCTAAAAAAAAAAAATCAATTTTCCTAGAACACTCAATAAATAGCTTCTCATGGGCATTGTTTTTTTATTCATCATTCAAGAGAGCATGGCAACTAGCATTAACCATGTGCACTTTTTCATTTCAGTTCTATGCATTGTTTATATTTTGTGTCCAGGTAACAAATTTACTTATTCTTTATCTATTTTTCATGCACCATTTTAGAATTATAATATAATAATCATTTCTACAAAAGAGATCGAAATGAAAATCATGTTCTAATATTGAGAATATATGCTTCTTCAAAAGAATATTGAATATATATGTTTTTCTGTTTAGTATGTACAATGTTCGACATGTTTAAAAGTTTTTAATTAATATTAGACAATCAGTAAAAAACCAAAGAGAATATATAAATTATGCGTTTAATTTTTCACAACATTCTATTGATTGTAGGAGGAAGAGGCTATGTAACACCACCTGCTCCAAAGAAGTATTGCTTTATCTTAGACCCATGTCATGATAACATACAAATATGTGATGATAATTGTGAAGAAAGGTCTTTTGGGAAGAATGGCGGCACATGTGTAAGAGAGAATTTGTGTTGTTGCAATGACAATGAATAATTGTAGTACCTTGTCAAAGTATATCTATACAAAGTCTTTTTGACCAGTGGAAAATAAATACAATCATTTCAGTTTGAAAAGCAATTCGTGACTCAAATTTAATCCTCAAAATCTATATTTATATCACCATCTGGTCACTATTATAAGCAAAAATCAATATTTTTGATTCATTCAATTAATGATGTATATGATATTTATTATAGACCATATACGTTATTATTTAATAAATGAATCTAAAATATTAATTTTTGCTTATAATAGTGATCAGAGGGTGTACTGTATTGTTGACCTCCCATCCAAATCCAAACGTGTTGCCATGTAGCTTTTGTAGAAGGTGGTGCGATGAGTGGCTTTGTCCTCCGCACCACCTCTTTCTCCGTCGGTTTGTGTTATCGCCAGATCTTTCGGTGGATGCGCCGTCGATTGTGGTTGTCCTTTCTGGTGGCTTTGCGTTTGGGTTTTGTTTCATACGACGGGCATCTGCTATATCCGTCGCTGGGTTTGAAGCTTCTGCCACAATCTGGTTCAGCTTACTGGAAATCGTCGGATTATGTCGTTTGTTGCTGAAGTTGTTGGTGTTTTGGGTTTTCGAACGCGTTTGTGGGTCGGTCCATCACCAAAAGTGTTGGTTCTTATGTTCTGTTAAATGAACGTGACTCTTCGATAGGAGATCCGTTTGTATAGTTCCTTTAAGTCCACCGATCTGATTAAATGGTGGTTGTTCTGTTCTTTTAATTGATTATGTACCTCAGTGTTATATTGCTACTCCAAGATCATGGATGTGCTTCGTAACAGGTCTTCTAGGCTAGAAATGGTCATGTACCTGTTGTCTATTGTTGCTGCGATTGGTGGGTGCGGGTGTTACTGTGTTGGCGGTGCTCGTGGTGCTCAGACTCGTTGATTGATCATCCCTCGATCTGGCCTTCAACTGAATTTGAGTTGCTTTCTATTGGATTTGGCTAGAAATGGCCGTGAAGTTTTCTGTCATAGCATAGCAGGTTGTAGGCGTGAGATTCTGTATCCGTGTTGGCAGTCGAATCTCTCACCTTCACGAAGTTTGGCACTATACAACACTGGGGGATGTTTCAAAATCCGCATCAGTCTTTGATGTTGGACTGTTTGGCTCGAAAGAGACACTATGCTTGTTGTTGTTGCAAGGAGCTGTTGGTTCTTGGATCCATCTTGTGTTGACGGTTGGTCCATACACCACACGTTAGACATCCACCGATGTTGTTATTTTTTCTTTGTATCACCCGTTTGGGTTGGCATACACTTTGTGTGGATTGACTGAGTCAGGTTTATGTCCCCCCAATTTTTATTGTATTTATTTTTACCTTTTTTTAATAATATATATATATGAACACCAGACATAGACTGGAATCTGCAAAACATTCCAACTCTGATTGGACTGTCTTCTGCTCCATTGTTATGTCATTGACTCTTGCCTTATAAAAAAATAATAGGGTGTACTGTATAATATACAAAGGGAATACATGATTTGGGATGAATTTTTCACTTTCAATTATACACTTCAACAAATTTACCAGTAAGAATGTTATATTGTTGACATTATTCAAAAAGATAAGAATTTATATTATATTTATTATATTGTTGTTGTCATTGAAAATGATTACTATGGGTTGTTACAATATGAAAGTGCAAAATAATTATACTTATAATTTTAATCAAAACGAAAATTGCATAAAACTATTGTTCATAATTTATACGCATTAGCGTAACAAAACAAAAAAAAGACACACGTCTCAACACTAGTTATTAGATACAAAGGGAATAAAAAAAATTGGCCTGACTTTTTCAGGTATCAATTATATCTTTAAACAAAGTTGTTTATAATAGTGTTATATTGTTGGTTGTCTGTTTCGTGTACAACTAAGCGTGGAATAGGCTGCAACTCTTCTGTACAGGGCGCGTGAAGTTGAGACACACTTTCAGAGATGTTGACTATTCGTACAAGACACGTGGTATCAGAGCATGCGTAGGTTGAGCTGGGACCACAACAAGTCTGCATAACTAAATTTGGGGTGAGCTTGGCATGGTTCATGTCACTTGAACAGTCAAAGCAGTGTTGAGTGACGACGAACTGAGCTAGCATGACTTGAACAGTCAAACTAGTGTTGAGTGAAGAGGAGCCGATTGACATGACTTGAACAACCAAACCAGTATTGAGTGAGGACGAATCGAGTTTGCATGATTTGAACAATCAATCCAGTGTTGAGTAAGATTTTGCTGGTCGGTCAAGTCAACTATTATAAGTCACATAGTATGGTCCGTCCATGCCATTCCAAATGCTATGTGGATGTTACTGAGAGAGACTAAATACATTGACGAAATGAAGTCCAAACTACTTGAGGTAATTCTATCTCAAATTCCAAAGGCAAATCAAAGGTTTATTCTCCTTGAAGAGCCAAAGAAATGAAGTGCAAGATCTTTTTACGAAAACTCACGAACGAGGTGCATTATACGTGCGTTTGATTTGTTAAAAAATGAAGGACAGGACAGAACAACTCCAGTTCTCCAGTGTTTGATTTGTAAAACTATTTCAGGGACAGGACAAACTGAAGGCAAGGGACAGGACAAAAACTGAAATTTTTGTCACTCACCAAACCACAGCACAACTTTTTGTCCCACGTTCAAGTTGTCTAAAACACCAAAATAGCATTTCGTCCCTCAAAAATCATATAAAACAAAAAAATATTCAATACCATAAAAATTTGTTATGTGTTGTTCTGCCTTGTGTTGTGATGTTCTGCTTTGTACTGTTCTGTCCAGTGCTTAACGTTTTTCACCATAAAAAAGGATTCTACTTTTGGTAGACACGCGTACCAGCATGCGCGACGCACACATCAACCAATCAAGAACTGTCAAGTCAGCTTAAGTACAATGCACGACGCGCGTAAAGGGTTCTGAAGATTGGTAGAGGTAAGGCATATTGTGTGATTCCAAGCGACCAGAGGTGGTGAATTGATTTTAAGAGACAATTCATTGTTAACACTAGTGATTGTAAACGAACTAGATATAATGTTATCTGGTTGATTGATGTAGACATAAGAAGTTAACCAATGTGACTAAGAATTTGACATTCAATGAAACTTTTTATAATACTATATTTCACCTAAGATGTTAGGGTGCTGTATTAGATAAACTGGACATTAAGCCAAGAGATTGGTCTTGGTCTATTTTGTTAAATTGTAGTGAACATAGAAACTCGATTGTTCTTGTTTAATAATTATTGACTAATTGCTATGTAGAAATTAGACGACTCCTGTAGAAACTAACTTATTCTTTTCATTACTTGGACGACGTTTTGGTACATTTGGCGAAAGGCCATCAATAGCTCATAAAAACGGTTTATAACTTATATTAAAAAAATAACTTTATTTTATCTTTTATTATAAAAATATGTCATACATAATCATTATGCTATGAGCACTAAATAAAATTGGGGCACGAGGTTCATGTAATGAGTCAAAGAGTTGAAAGGGGTGTTATAGGAAATGTGAATGTGAACTCTTATAAATAAGAGAAAGCCAAGGGAAAAAGGCATGGAAATTGTGATGTCAAAATCATCTTCTTTTCTATCCCTATTCTCCTTCTCTACATTCTCTCTAATTCTTCCTTCTTTATTGTAATCATTCAAGCTTATATATTAGCTTTGAAACTTATTTTACTTCATCGATTCAATAAATCAGTTTAAGAATTCTACTTCATTTTAAGGTCCCTTACAGTTCACTTCATTTTTTGCTTCCACATACATCATATCATATCATATACATATACACATAATAGTAATTAGCACCAAAAAGAAGCAATTACAGTTAATGACTGCAATTTGAAATCATGGAACTAGAGCATCAGAATTAGCACATAAATCAAATTGAGGAAGCTGCTTTAGAGCAACAACCTAAGTCCAAGTAAAGTAATCAAAAACACCAACAATCTTGAGACCAGCCATGCCTCCAAGTAAAGTAATTAAAGAGTCCCCACAAAATCTTTTGTTTGCTCTCTAGCAGTTTAGGTAGCGGTTTTGGTGTCCTATGTTTTTTTACATTAACTGTGTCAACGTGTTCGTGTCAGGTGTCCGCCTCGGAGCCCGTGTCGGAATCCGCGTTGTAGTTCGCGATGTGTTCATGTCAGTGTCGTGTCATGTCAGGTGTCCGTGTTGGAGTCCTCATCAGAGTCCGTGCTTCATAGCTACCTAGTTCATGTTCTTCTTTGATATTTTCTTCATTCTTAGTCTCTTCCTTCATGATTTTCTTTGCTTGGAAGAATATTATAAGGTCTTGTAGGCATTCTGTATGTAGCATCAACATCCTTTGTTAGCTCTTCTGCAATTTGAGCTGGAGTAACTTGGACTTGTCCTAAAAGAACTTCAATCTTTTCAAAGAGTTCATGATCAGTAATGCAAAGGTAGTTAACAACCAATTGCTTAAAAGCAGAAAAGTTGCAATATGACAAGTGAATTTGCTTGTCCATTCTACCAGGCCTTAACAGAGCAGGATCAAGCCTGTCTTTGTGATTTGTTGTGAAAACAATTATGTGTTCCTCTCCACAGCATGACCAAAGACCATCTACTGCATTCAATAGTCCTGAAAGTGTCACCTGTTGAAATTTTGAAACAAACATTTTAGTTTAAAATTATGTCATCATTATAAGTTACATCACATCTTGCAAATATGACTAATCTTTGTCGGTTAAATATTACGCCCTCGTGCAGAATGAGTCGCATCCTCAGCAATTGGACCAAAACTTATTCACTAAATTATGACTATCATAAATTATATAAAGGCTTAATTAATGATGTGGTCCCTTAATTATTTGTTGGTTACATTTTAGTCTCATAAGTTATTAACGTTACAATTTGGTCCATTTAAGCTATCTTCCGTCAACCAATTAAATCCCCACCGTCAAAACTGTTAACCCAATGTCTAAGGTGGATACACATTGCAAGTTGTCACGTCACCGTTCACATGTGCCTATTTAATATTTTGGCAAAAGACTGACGGTGAGGATTTATTTGGCTAACACGTACTAACTTAAGGGACCAAATTGTAACATTAATAACTTATGAGACCAAAATGTAACCAACAAATAAATTAAGGGACCAAATCATTAATTAAACCTTATATAAATCTAAACTAGGTTCATGTCATATACATCAAAACATTTTCTAGTTTTATGCATCTCTGGCATTTTCCTATGAATGAAACTGAAAGATGAATGATAGAAATATTTTGAAGAGAAATACATACCTTATTGTATCCATTATCAACCACGTCTTCATCTTCTTCTCGGTTCTGCAAATTTATCGTGCAACCAATATCCTCTATCACAAGTATAGAACGGTTGGAAATACCAAACATAAGTTGCTTCAAGCTCTTATTATCCCCTACATCAGTGAGATCCAAATCATAGATATCATATTTGAGATAGTTAGCCATGGCTGCAATCAAGCTAGACTTTCCGGTACCAGGTTGATCATACAACAAGTAACCGCGTTGCCAAGCTTTCCCTGTTCTTCTATAAAACTCTTTGGCCTTTACAAAATTGTCCAAATCATTCATAATTTCCCTTCGAAGCTCTTCATCAATTGCAAGAGTGTTGAAACTCATTGGATGCTTAAACTTGACAGATTCATGGCTCCAGCAACCATATTCATTTGAGTGAATCTTGAGAGCCATGTTTCCTTGTTTAATTTGTTTAGCCATCTCCATCACATAAGGCAAATATGAATCGTAGATCTTGTTCTTGTGTTTTTTGTGAAAAGTTAGTTCATAGGATCTAATTTCTGACATGGATGAGGAGTTCATATCATTATGTCAAATTCGTGATCCATCTTCTTGTATGCATATTAATTTCCACTTTAATCTATTACCTTAAAAATCATCACTCACTTCTTCACCTCTATCAATATTGAATGAAAGTTTCTTGTGATCATGAGATTTGCTTACTTTAACTCTTTCTGTTGAGACTGTTGCTTTAGTTCCTAGATAGGTTTCAGCAGCCTCAAAAACTTGGTTTTTTGCCATCCCTTGAAATTCATCAATGACTATGGTAAACTGCGCTGAGAATTGGCGAAAAACATGGTGAAGTCCCGATTGTACAAAGTTTAGGATCTCATGAGGAACGACTTCATTCATGATGTTTCGCACTAGCACAATAGAGGCCATTGCAGATAAAAGTGTCTTGCTATCCAACATTATTGCGATCTTACTGCAGTAAATTCGTATCCTGCAAAAGATCAGAACAATGATAAAAGATAGTTTCTTTTTGAGAGCGATTAAAGATAGTTTTTTGTTTGGATCTTGAATGATATGGTTCAAGATATGTTTCTTTCAATAGTTGTATATAGTATATATATTTGAAACTATAGCATGAATAATGTGCATAGCAAGTTTTTTACGTTCGCAGCAAGCTCATTGACTTTTCTTTCTTTGTGTTGGGAGGGGACTGGATCCTCTCCTGGATAGTCCAATGTAATCCTAGCCATTAAATAATAAATACATGTGAGGAATTAAATGTCAAAATGAAGAGAGATAATGTACTTAATGGTTTAGATTTTAAACCGTACAAAACTGCAGAAAGTTTTCACAGGAGGGAATCCACATTTTAAATGTGGAGAAGTGGGGTGTCCGGAGTTCGAACCTCGACCTCGGCATATACAATGCAATGTTCCTATCAACTGAGTTAAATTCACGGTGACTCTATATTTAACACAAATCGATATAATTTTGACTTAAGTTCTTCATAGGAATTGTAAGCATTGATTTAGCTCTCAGATGGACCTACTCTCATCCTAAAACTAAAATTAAACTAAAAATATGGTTCAAAGTTTGAATATTACTCAACATTTTATTTTGAATTCTTTGTTACTTGGAGGATATTTTGGTCCTCTAAACGTTGGAATCGGGTTATGAAATCTTCAAAGCATTTGAGAAGCTGATGTTATAATTTCAATGGCACTAGTCTGATCTGAAAATAACATCTACAACTCTATATATTAATCAAAGCTTTTACACTGCTCGAAATGGTGTGAAAACGACTTTATTTTTTATTTCAAGTGTGTTGACTTGGTAGACATCAGATTTAACTCTTGATCTCTATATCAAGTATGTGGAACTTTGTCTAAAATTTTTTAGATGAAAATCACAACAATGTTAATTATGCATAGGAACATTAGTTCTAATTGGTACCACCTCTGTCCCAAAATAATTGATCTACTTGGTCATTTCACACATTAAAAAAGTATATGAATGAAATAGAAAAAATGATATTTTTCCATTATGACATTTACTATTTAATACTTTATTTTTATTCAATTATTTTAATTTATGATTTCCATATCATCAATGAAAGATATTTTTGTAAAATAACTCATAATTACTCTTTTCTATACAACGTTAATTGCATTTCTTAATATATGTGAAATTATTACAATGACATATAATTTAGAACCGAGTTAGAGGTTTGTTGATATAATGAAGTTTTTATATATTCCATTAAAAAAGTTTCGATACATAACAATATTACATTGAATTTAGGTACACACTTTTTCACGTCCATATTGATTCTCATCCAACTAGCATTATAGACTTTTCTACTTCTTTTTTTTTTTTTATTTTTTTTTTCCTCTTCTTCAATGGAGCTTTAACATTGTACTCCTTCCATTTCTAAATACATGTTGTCGTCAAACACTTTACACATGTAAGACATAACTTTGACTATTAATATCTATAGTTATCTATAATAGGAAATTATGAAAATTTGTTTTTTTTGAAAATATTCATTGAGACAAATTGAACAGCATCTTACATGCTAACATTTGTATTGATATATTAGTTAAAAATAATGGTCAAAATAAATTAGATGAATAATACACATTTTAAATTTGCACATATATTTTCAAATAGAGGGAGTATTTCTTTTCCCAATTATTAGTTGAAGGAGAATAAAATACGAGATGGAGTTGTGTTTATTTTTTTAAGCAATTTTTATTTATTTCTCGAAAAAAGTTAATGCAATACATGAAAGATTTTTGTATTTAATAAAAAAAAATAGTGTGATAATGCGGAACAACAACGATTTAATAGTCCTCGTGAGTTTGACTCAATTGGTATGGACAATGCATAATATATACAAGGTCTGGGGTTCAAACCCCGGCCACCACAAAAAAAAAAGGAAAATGTCAAATATAAAAAATTAGATTTTTTTTTAAGATATGCTAGGAATAGCAAGGAAAATGTCAAACACAAGATCACAAAGCTAAACCAAGGTAATTTTCCACCAAGCATGCAATTCAAAAGATATATTACAAACTCAACTTTGTAGTTAGTGGACTATTATTAAGCACAATTTTAAGATAGACAAAGTGTATCACACTAAATTTATAAGGGTTGACAAAGATGATTTAGCATGAAATCTGTATCATTTCACTTCACGGGTTGGTATCTTCCAAGATGAAGTTCGTTTTTTAATTTGTTCTTAAGTTAGTTTTGCGATGAAACATAAGTTTTTAATTTCTTTTAACAAAGGTTGTGTTCCGTTTAAATTGATTTAAGTTATTAAAGTCATATGTTTATTAAAATAGATTCATTTGCATGTATATCACATTAGTTTTTGGATCAAAGATCTTCTACTTATAACCGTGAATAAGCATTCTTAGATAGTTTATTTATTTATTTTTTTAAAAAACTCATGTTTAAATAGAACCCACTTCAATTTTTATTAATTAAATTACAAAATTTTCTATTAAACTCAAATATAAAAAGAAGATTTTTTGGCAAGTAAGATCAAAAGATGTCATTAAAATAATAAAATAGTTTAAACAATGTTATAAAAGTAGTCGATGAAGGTTGGCACATATGATAAAAAAAACGCAAAATCGTATGTTCAACTTCCGTTGCCAACCTAATTACCCCTTCTCCGAAGCCCAAAATAATAATATCATTTAAATGAAGGGAAATAATTGAATAAAAAACAACTTCTAAGATATGTATATACCTTGTATATATATATATGATATACATACATTTTGACATGTATTTTAAATATTATCAACATAAATTAAAATATTATCTTTAAAAAACAAATTAAAATATATAAACAAAATATCATAAAAAAATTATGTGCAAAGCACGGTTTCAAACTAGTACATTTTACTTGGGATTTTTTTTTTATTAAAAGGACTTACCCATAAAGACTTGTTCTTTTATTTTATTTTTTTTTCTATTTGTTAGGGAAATTGGTGCTTTTTCGATTAAAGTTAAACAAAATTGTTGCCTCCAATAATTGTATAGATCTTCTTTTAAAAAAAATTGGTGCTTTAAGAATATCTTATTTTTCACGATTTAATAGGGGACAATAAAAAAGAAAAAATGAGCATAGGAGAGAGAAAGAGTGGCGGTCAGTCTAGGGCATACCTAGGGCAACCGCGCCGGAGCTTTTCGTCGGCAGAGAGGTACAACGAGGTGCGGGGTCCAGCCAGGGTGGCTGAAATCAGGGGGATAGGGGAGATTGGACTGTGGTGCGGTCTAGGAAGAGGAAAGCGATGGAACCAGAGCTCAAAGGACGAGACAGGTCAAAGGTATGGAACGACATGGAAGAGCGGCTAAGGGAAAGGGACAAGAATGGCAATCACAGGAAGTTGTAAAGGATTATTACAGTAACAATGGTTTTTATTGGACTGATGATGTTGGGGACGAAGGTAGAGTTTCCAAAAATCATGGAGGTTGTGATTTTTATGATGAGAAGGGTGGTCATGGTGATGGTTCGAATGCAGGGAACAGTGGCGGTAACAAGGTATCTTTTTACGTTAAAATTTCCCAGGTTTTGTGGCGTTGTTTCGTCTTCGTCAATTCTTTGAAGTTTGTGGCATGCTTTCGGATGTGTATGTTGCACATTACCGGAATGCACGAGTACAGTTTTTGGGTTTGTACAGTTTGTGAATGTGAATAACAGAGACAAATTAGCACAAGTGTTGAATGATGTTTGGATTGGAGATTGTCGAGTGTGGGCACGCGAAGCACGTTTCGATCGGTTTGCTCAATTTGATGTTGAACCTAGTGTTTCTTTTTCTGGAGTGAGGGTGGAGGAGGTTGTTGGGAAGGGTAGGAAGGTTGTTAGGAAGAGAGGCGAGGAAGAAAAAAAAGATTCAGAGGGAGGGCAATAAGGTGGAGGGGAAGAGAGTTGAGGGAGAAAAAATGAGCAAGGTGGGGAATAAGAAGGGGAAGAGCGATGACTTGGTGAGGGTGGGGTATGTTGAAGTGCAGGTAGGGTAGGGAGGAAGGAATGGAAGAAGAAGACGTTTAGGTAGGATAAAGGGGGAGTAGGGAAGTCGGGAAACTCGGAGACGGTGGGGAATGGGGGTGTTTCGGTGGAGTTGTTGAAGGAAGGGAATGTTAGGCAGGATGTTGGTGATGCGTAGGGAGGTGGGAAATAGGTGGGATTTCTTCGGATGTGGGGGGAACGCAGAAGCATGTTTCTTTTAATCATCAAGGAAATATTCCTAGTTACACGTCATTAATTGAAGACTGTAATTGGGTACGTGCTGGTATGGTAGCCACGTCAATTTCAGGAGATTCAACGCTTGCTATTCAACAGAGGGTAGAGGACGCAGGGTTTTCTTCTATTGTAGTAACTCCGATGGGGAGTGATTGCGTGTTCCTTGATTATACATGCAACGATGATATTTGGCAGGTGTTTAACAGTGCAATCGATTTTTTCAGTATGTTGTTTGCAAATGTGCATAAATGGACGTCGAAAGATGATTGCTATGAACGGGGAGCGTGGATTCGGGTGTATGGTACTTCTGCTCATGCATGGAATGAAGCGTTTTTCAAAATTGGGGTGTCGGGGTGTGGAAGATTTTTAAGGGCTGATGTGTGCACTGTTGATAAAGCACGGTTGGATTATGCGAGTGTTCTCGTTTTGACTCCTTGTTTAGAGGTGGTGAACATGTGTCCCGACATTTATATCGATGGCAGCAAGTATTCTTTAAGATTAGTGGAGGAGTGGGGCTGTAACTTGGGTGCGGACTCTTTTTTGACGGAGGAGGATACTGAGCCTACGTCGAAAGCGTTATTTAAAAACAATGTTCCCGTATTTGATGAGGTACATGATGAGGTGGAGGCGTTGGTAAATGATCTTAATGATATTTGGAGTCCTAATGATGCACATTATAAAACGGAAGACTGTCATGCAGGTTTGGTAAATGATGAGATGAATATTTCAAGTCCGGTTGTGTGTGTTTAGAAGAAGGATCAGTAGGTTCGTATAACTGATAAGCTTCTGGTGCGTAATCAGAATTTTAGTACAGAACAGGCAGACTGTCCAGCAGCCTTGGTTAATCAAGAAAAGAATATTTTGAGTCTGGTTTTGTGTGTACAGCAGGAGGATCAGCAGCCATGCACAACTGATAAGCTACCGGTACGCCATTTGAATTTTAGTACAACACAGGAAAACGGACCAGCAGGATTGGTAAATCAAGAGGTGAACATAGTGAGCCCAGTTTTGTGTGGTCAGAAGAAGGTTCAGCAGACACGCACAACGGATAAGCTGCTAGTGCACAATCAGACAATCAGTACAGCTCAACATTCTCCAACTGCAGGTCTTGAACGTCCGTCTGTTAGTAAAAAGAAGCGAGTAGTAGTGTCATGCCCCTTGCAACTGTGTTATTCTTCTTCAACTGTACCTTGGAGTCTCGATTGGCTCTCTCAAATTCCTATAAAGGACGTGATGGCGCCTCATCTTCTGATGCTAGCAAAACTACTCAATCTCTTATGTTGAAATGAAACCGGTTACTCATTGTCCATCTCAACCTAAACCGGTGATGAAGAAGAAGTGTACAACACCTCATATGCATTATGTTGGTTTCTTGAAACAGGTCGCTCGAATGCCAACGAAGGACAGAAAAGAGATTCTCAAAGTTCTAAAAAGGCAGACACGCATGAGGAAGATTCGGGAAGTGTCACAATCAACTAAGGAAGGTGTTCCGACAATTTTCGATTCTTCTACTTCTTCTAATTTCCAAGCTGATGGTGGTGATAAGCTGGGGGTTGAAGGTCAGCTTTTTCGAAAATTGGCAGGGGGAGGCAACCAGTTTAGTTCAGCCTTTCTCACTAGATGAGGTGAAGCAGGCAGTTTGGGATTGTGAAAGTTTCAAGAGTCCGGGGCCTGACGGTATCAGTTTTGGCTTCATTAAACAGTTTCGGTTGGAATTAAAAGATGACTTTATGAGATATTTGTCAGAATTTCACTAACAAAAGATATAAATTCTACATTTATTGCTTTAATTCCGAAGGTGGTAAGTCCTCAAAACCTTAATGATTTTCAGCTCATATCCTTGATTGGATGCATGTATAAGGTGTTGGTTAAGGTTCTTGCAAATAGGTTTCGTGTGGTTATTGGAATCATAGTGTCAGAGTCTCAGTCATCATTTATCCAAGGAAAGCAGGTTTTATATGGCATTGCAAATGAGGTTGTGGATAAGGCTAAACGTATGAAAAGGGAAATGTTGATGTTTAAAGTTGATTTTGAAAAGGCGTACGACTCAGTAGACTTAAAATATCTTGATTCCGTGATGAGTCATATGAATTTTCCAACCTTGTGGTGGAAGTGGATATTTGAATGCGTTGGAACGACAACTGCTTCAGTTCTTGTGAATGGGTCACCAACATAAGAGTTTCCCATTCAGAGAGGCCTTAGGCAGGGGGGTCCCCTTTCCCCTTTCTTGTTCTTACTAGCAGCAGAAGGATTTAATATTTTGATGAATGCTTTGGTGGATGATAATTTGTACCGCGGTTATAGTGTTGGTAGGCAGGGTGACATGTTGTTATCTCATCTCCAATTTGCGGATGACACTCTAATTATTGGTGAAAAGAGTTGGTCAAACGTCTGATCAATGCAGACGATGTTATTATTGTTTGAGGACATCTCTTTGTTGAAGTTTAACTTTAATAAAAGCATGTTAACTGGTGTAAATGTTCCTGATTCTTGGTTGAGGGAGGCGGCGTCAGTGTTGAACTGTAAAACAGGAAACACTTTGTTTATTTATTTGGGGTTTCCTATCGGTGGGGATGTCAAGAAGCGTCATTTTTGGAAACATGTGATTGACCGTATTGTTGCTCGATTGTCTTTGTGGAATAATAGATTTTTATCATTTGGTGGCCGTCTGGTATTATTGAAATATGTTATGTCTTCGCTCCCGGTTTACTTTTTTCCTTCTTAATTTCTTCTATCGATTCTATTTTTAAAAAATAAAAATAAAAATTGGGAGGGGGGGTGAGGTTTTTAGGAAAATTGCTTGGGTAAAATGGGAGACCATCTGTTTACGGAAGGAGGAAGGAGGTTCGGGGTTAGACGGTTAGGTGAATTTAATATTTCATTGTTAGGGACGTGGTGTTGGAGGATGTTAGTTGAGAAGGATGGTTTGTGGTATCGATTGTTAAAAGCTAGATACAGCGAGGAGGGGGGACAATTGTTGGAGGGGGGAAGACACGGTTCTTTGTGGTGGCGGAATATGTGTCACATCTGGGGAGGAGGTGGGACGGGTGTGGGTAATTGGTTTGAGGACAACATATGTCGGGTGGTCGGTGATGGCAACAACACTTTCTTTTGGACAGATAATTGGGTTGGCGGAGTTCCTTTACGGACCAAATTTCGTTGACTTTTGACTTAGCCGTTTATCGAGAGTGTTCAGTGGCTGATATGGCGGTGTTATGATGGGGGATGAAGGGAGTGCGTGAGTGTGACGGAGAGGTCTCTTGGTGTGGGAGGAAGATTGTGTGAGGGAGTGTTATGCCTTGTTACACAACATTGTTTTGCAGGAACATATTAATGATAGATGGATGTGGTTGCTTGAACCTAACCATGGCTTTCAGTGCGCGGAACCTATCACTTTCTGACAACACCTAATGAAGAATTTGTTGGGGGGTGCATTCGTGATGTGTGGCATCCGTTTGTTTCGTCAAAGATATCTCTGTTTTTGCTTGGCGCTTGCTCCGCAACAGAATTCCTACTAAATCTAATTTGTTGCGTTGACGGTTTCTACTTCAAAATGATGTTCGGTGTGTGGGAGGATGTGCATGATCTGAAACGGCGGATCACCTCTTCCTTGCTTGCGACATATTTGGAAGCACTTGGTACTTTTTGTGGCCTTGGATCAGTATTGACTTTGTGCCCGCTGGCGTTATCGGTGAACACTTTGATCAGTTCTCTTAGTTGGCGGGTATGCCGCGTTCTTCTCAGTTATTTTTCAAGATAATTTGGCTTGCCCGTGTCTAGGTTATTTGGAAGGAAAGAAACAACAACATTTTTAAAAATGTGGCTTCCGATCCGGGTACTCTTTCTGATAAGGTAAAGTTGAATTCTTTTATGTGGTTGGAAGCAAAACGGCCGACTATTGGGGTTTTTTATCACGACTAGTGTCGGCATCCGCTTCTTTGCATGCGTGTTTCTTTGTAATCTTTTAATTTTTTGCTTTTTTGGTCCTTTTTTGAGGTACCATCTGTGACTTTGTAAACTGTGGAGTGGTTCTTTCTAGCACACCTTGTGCTAGGTGAACCACTATTGTTTTAATATCATACTCCATTTTGATTTGTTCAAAAAAAGAACATTTTCCTTTTTAAAATATTAATTATTTATTTTTTAATATTAATATGAGATTTCGTTTTAAATGTACAGATCTTTTTAGTCAAAAAAAAATATAGATCTTTTTAGTAAAAAAAAAAGTATAGATATTAATTTAATACAGAAAAAAAAAACAAATTATAATAGTTGCCCTAGAACACTCTATAAATAGCTCCTTGCAGCATTGTTTGTTCATCTTTCAAGAGAATATGACAACAGCTATCAACCGCATGCATTTTTTCATTGCAATTCTATGTATTGCTTCCGTTTTGACTATTGGTAAAACATTTACTTCCTCTATAACTATTTCTTATACAAATTAGATCAATACTAAAACTTGTTAGATTTAAATGGTTACCTGAATTTAATATTTGATATGCTCACATCTTGTGACATTACTATATTGATTGTTGTAGGAGGAGCAGTTGATGGAATACCTCCTCATGATTATTGCATTGGCAAAGGGCCATGTCTAAGTAAAGGTCAAGATTGTGGTGATTATTGTTTAAGATCTGGGTATACTTTGGGTGGCAAGTGTGATGAAAAACGTGTGTGTTGTTGCAACGGATCATAAATTGTACCTTTTCAACGTGTTGGTACATATGTATCTACACAAATAGATTTTATGATTAGTGAAAAAATAAAATGTTGATTTCAGTTTGAAATCTTATATTTGAATAATTCATTCCATAAAATATTATTCTTCATCGTTCTAAATGATTATAATTTATATTTTTATGCTCCTTTATTAATTCAAATTAAAATATATAATCATATATGATTTAATAGTTATTGTTTAATAGTTGAGTAGAAACTCGATTTATATTGTCGTGAACATAGAAATTCGATTGTTCTTTTTTAATAGTTATTGATTAATAGTTGAGTAGAAATTCAACTATCCCTCTAAAAACTAACTTATTCTTTTTGTTACTTGTACCATTGACAAAAGGTCATCAATAGCTTATAAAAACGGATTATAACTTATATTAAAAACGTGACTTATTTTATATTATGTTATAAAAATAGGTCACACATATAAGCAGTAAATAAAATTGTTTATCCAAATAGGTGTCCAAGATTGGATAATTGGTGCACTGAGGTTCACTTCATTTTTTGCTCCCACATATATCATATCATATACACATAATAATAATTAGCACCAAAAAGAAGCAATTATAGTTAATGACTGCAATTTGAAATCATGGAACTAGAGCATGAAAATGAGCTCATAAATTAAATTGAGGAAGCTGCTTTGGAGCAACAAGCTAAATCAGTGGCTAATGACTACAACCTGATTAGAGACAGGGCCAGAAGGATAATGCATCGTGCTCCGAGTAAAGTAATTATAAACACCAAAAATCTTGAGACTGGCCATGCCTCCAAGTAAAGTAAAATAGTCCCCACATAATTTTTTGTTTGCTATCTAACAGTTTAGGCAGTGGTATCAGCTGTCCTATGTTTTTTACATTAGTTGTGCCAACGAATTCGGGATAGTGTCATGTTAGGTGCATGTGTTGGCAACCTATGTCGGCGTCCGTGCTTCATAGTCAAAGACACATCCACATAGAGGCTATGTGTGGCTAAAGCCACGCATGTACTTTTCCTATTTTTTTTTATTTTTTCATATAATATATAAAAGGGTTAATTAAATAAATGATTTCTATAAATATTCAAAATTTTGTTTTTAGTTTCTACAAAATAAAATCACACTTTTTACTTCATGTGACATTTTTCTTTAACATTTTAGGGATAAAAAATGTTCATAGAAAATTTTAACAGGGACTAAAAATGTTGATGGAAAATTTTACAGGGACTAAAAATGTTGATAGAAAATTTTACAGAGACTAAAAATATGATTTTATTTTAAGGTTAGATAAGTTTTTGGTCCCTATAAATATATCAACTTTCGTTTTAGTCCCTCTAAAAATTTCCTTCAACTTTTACTCCCCTAAAAAATTTTCATCTTCACTTTTGGTCCTTCATTTAAAGTAAACTCATATGTAGAATTCATATTTTTGATACCAATTTTGTAGTAAAATCCATAATATTACTAGAATCAGTCCAAAAAAAATTAGAATTTTTTAACAAAATATGAATTTAATATGGTTAAAAATTCATATTTAATTTATATTTAGTTAAAAAATTATAATTTTTCTTGGAATGATTTTTACAATATTCTACATATGTAGCACAATTTCATTAAAAAATACTTAAATTAACTTAAAAATAGAGACAAAAAATAGTGATTGAAATTTTTTATAGGAACTAAAAGTTGATGGAAAATTTTAAAGGGAGTAAAATGAAAAGTTTATATATTTATGGGGATTAAAAACATATTTAACCCTTTATTTTATAAAGACTAAAAATGAAATTCTGAATATTTATAAGGTTCATATATAAAACACAATAAAATGAGTGAAGTGAACTCTCTTTTTCGGGTAGCACTTTGGTGACATTGCGGTGCCAATGTCATGTGACATTGGTCAACTACAATGTCACATGACATTGGCACCCAAATGTCACCAAAGTGCTACCCCTCTTTTTCCCTTCCTCTCCCGCGCCCCGAACTCTCTGCCTCTCTTAAATCTCAATCTCTGTCAACTCTCTACAGCAGCAGCTCTCTATTTTCCTCCTTCTCAACTCTTTGTCAACAGCTCTCTAAGGTAAGACATTGATTCTCCAATTTCTTCTTCTGTAATATCCCGCTTATTAGTTCACAGTATTTTACATGTTAACTCGTCTTGTGCACGTTTAAGATAGAAGGAGTATTTTGGTACTTATGCATGAAGGGTATTTAAGCAAGTTTGACCTCAAAACATTCATTTTTCATGAGTGTTTCTCTCACTAAGTTGTAAGATCAGAATTTCCCTCCTACTTCTCTCTAGAACTTCGACCCAAACCCTCCCTCCTTCACTTAATCCTTTTGAATTTAGCTCTCTTGGTTGATCATGGTTTGGAGTTAGCTTGTGTGAAGATTTCAACAAGATACAATTAACATAATCTTCTCAAGTGTTGGATCCTCTTTGAGTAGAAGCTTTGCATGTTTAGGGTTTTGGCTAGGAAGCATTAGATTCTTGGTGTAACTTGAATTTGAGGTGAGTTCTCTAGATAGAATTCTTCTCCTATGGGTTATTTGGTTGTGCGAGGAAATTGATAACTAATTAGTTATATACCTAGATATTTTAGTATCAATCTTATGCCATATGTTGCTTGAAACATGTTAATAATGCCATGCATTTCAATTTTCATCGTTTTCATGTATCCTGGATGAATATGGTGCATTAGGTTGCTTAGAATTGAGGTTTAATGTCAAAAACTGCATTTTCTGCATTATAGGTCCGAAGAAACACGCCATAAGCGAAGTTGGCTCGCTAATAGTGAAATTTTCCATAACCAACTCGCCTATGGCGAGTTTTGGGTGTGCATCACAAAGCCAACTCGCTAATAGCGAGTTCAGGGCGAGTTGGCAGACTTTGTTCCACTGCTAGCTCATTCTGAGGCCCTGTCATGCCATCCGAGACCACTTGTGCCATCCTTTGTAACCTATAGAAAACCCTCACTCTCTAAGAGTCTAATTTACAATCCTAATTAAACTTTCAATGGAAAATGCATGAGAAATATTAACATCATTCAACAATGAATGGCATTTACGAGAATGTATGATTATGTCGGGTGGTAATTCATGTCTAGGTGTGAGGGAATACTTAGAACCTCGACTTAGATAGTCGAGATTATATGTTAGCATGTCATATAGAGCGTACCAAGATATGATTAAGAATATGACTATGTTTACGACTATGACTATGATATGACATGCCGTGTCTCTTGCAATCCACGCCAGGGGGATTTCAAGAGGTTCACGTTAGGGGGACGGGATACGCTCCGCAATGTAGGCCTGCACGGCATTAAGAGGAGTCTGATGTACCTTAGCTAGGAATTCATCGGTCATGTAAGGGATTGTACTCGGGGTTACTTCACCCGATACACTCTGTAAAATCAACTCAGATAATTATTTGTTACACCTTAATTTGCTATGTCTATGACAAGAAATGACATGATATGATATGATATGATATGATATGATACAAGTTTAACCATAAGTGACGACGATCTAGGTTGCACGATCGTTTTAGGTATGCATGAGTTCACACACGTATAATCAACCAATCGGTTGTATTGTAGACACGTGGTAACCGTAAGTTTCCCCCGAGGTTACCTCTAGCCTAGGTTTTAGGTAGAACTCACTGAGACATTATGTCTCATCCCATTCCTTCATTTGTTCAGGTTCACGGGTTGCTCGAGGCAAAGGCAAGGAGAAGGCTTCAGATTGATCGTGCTTTGTTGGATTTAGCGTTTTGTCATTTCGTTGATGTTATGTATTATATATGTAGTAGTGTAATGGACCTCATTGTACTTGTTTCATTCGACTCATCATGTATAATTATTATGACATATGACTTGGGACGACTTTGTACTCTAAATCTCAACCTATGTTGTACTTCCGTATTGTATAATTAATGTATTCAGTATCAGTTTTAACGCACATGTTGAATATTCTAGACACGTTTAATATGGGTGTTACACCTTCCATCTCCAATTGCTTGGTTTAGGGTTTTAAAATTGAGAATTTAAAAATGGAATTAATGCTTTTGTTATGAACATGTGAAACATATAAGTAAACTTGTACAAATTAATTTTGTTTATAGATTTGTAGATTGGTGAAAGAAAGAGAAGCAATAATTATTTGATTTTCTCAAACTTACATTGATGGATTTCATCACTCAAAATTTGGTCACTGATTATATATTGAACAAACCTTTGCTGTTGTTAACATGTAAAAATAGTCAAACACAACTATGCAGGTGATGAGATTTTTGAATTCGTTCAACTCTTGGATACATGAGAATTATCCAATAACAGTTATAGGCTTTAACTTGAAGCAACAGAGATAATAAGGGCTTTTGAAATTGAATGCAGCATCGTTTAACTTTTTAACAATTAGCAATGATGTCATTTTAGCTCATTTTCAACAAATAGATAGGAGACGATTTTCATTGTAATTTCTTCATTTTAATATAGTTTGCATTATTGTTTCTTTGAAATTTTAGCCCTACATAAACCAAATGTCTAGATCCGCCCCTGTTCATATCTACCTAGTTCATGTTCTTTTTTGATATTTTCTTCATTCTTAATCTCTTCCTTGATCATTTTCTTAGGTTCAGGTTCTTCTTTGATATTTTCTTCATTCTTTATCTTTTCCTTGATCATTTTCTTAGCTTGGAGGGATTTGATAAGGTCTTGTAGGCATTCTGTAGCATCACAATCCTTTGTTAACTCTTCTGCAATTTCAGCCGGAGTAACTTGCACTTGTCCTAGAAGCACTTCAATCTTTTCAAAGAGTTCATGTTCAGTAATGCAAAGGTAGTTAACAACCAATTGCTTAAAAGCAGAAAAGCTGCAATATGACAAGTGAATTAGCTTGTCCATTCTACCAGGCCTTAACAGAGCAGGATCAAGTCTTTCTTTGTGATTTGTTGTGAAAACAATTATGTGTTCCTCTCCACAGCATGACCAAAGACCATC
>Ga0228711_1001534_pt1 | contig 34161 bp, 22 predicted proteins | sample MedpolnodulmetaG_2_FD_177996 | JGI IMG/M metagenome (GOLD analysis project Ga0228711, IMG submission 177996) | Root nodule microbial communities from Medicago polymorpha collected in Santa Monica, California, United States - brown nodules | ecosystem: Host-associated > Plants > Roots > Nodule... | reverse complement strand
GGAATAAGTCGAAAATAGTAGGAGTATAAAGCTTGGACACTTGTTGCAAAATATCAGAATATGAGTTCTTCAGTCTTGGAATTTTTTGGCGTGCTTCAAATTCACACTTCAATTCTTTATACCGCTTTTCTTCTACAACATCTTCAAAACGCTCAAAATTTTTAATTAAATCCAAGTCCTTACTCATAAATTTTTTAATATCTGCATTCACACTTTCACTAAGTTGAGTGCTTCGCATCCCTAATGTCAAAGTCTTCTTCATGTAACAAGATGCCCATTTCTCCTTTATATTGTACATTCTTTGCAACCAATCATTTTTCTGAACACCATACTTTATAAGGAGGGATGTCCAACCATCTTCAAATTGTTCTTCATTTTCATAACCATACATGCATTTCTTAAAGTCAGTAAGAAAATAAGATTCCCCCTTCATTAAATTTCCTAAGTGTTTAATTCCATTTTGCATCAAGTGCCACGTACATAAACCATGGTAAGCTTCAGGCATAACCTCGGCTAATGCTTTTGCCATTGATTTGGCTTGATCAGTAAAAACTGTTTGAGGCATTTTCTGCTTATGTGCTTCTAGAAATGTCTCAAAGAGCCACTCGTATGACTCAGCAGTTTCGTCATATACTAATGCAGCTCCAAAAATTACGGCTCCTCGATGGTGGTTAAATCCCGAGATGATTGCTAGTGGTCTGTGCGAAGTATTTGTGCAATATGTTGAATCAAGAGAAACAACATCACCAAAATAACTGTAATCAATCAGCATCCTAGCATCTGCCCAAAACACATTGGTGATCTGATCTTCAATATCTAGCTGATACGCATGATAGAAAGTTGGATTTTCTACCGTCTTTCTTTGAAAGTATTGCAGTAAATAGCCGGCCTCCCCTTGTACCAAACTTCTTTCTCTTTTTTTCCGAAGATAATTCTTTTGATCAAGACGAATAAAACCCAAGTTAGTTCTGCCTCCTACTTCTTTACTCAGTAAATCAAACGATTTCCTTTGTTGTACACCGGCACTATCAGCTAGTTCAATTTGTTGACAATGAATTTCAGAAACCTTTTGTTGAGAAGACAACATATGAGTTGTTTCTGGCAAAAGTAACTCTGGTTGTGGTCCTCCACAAAATCATGCACCATCAATTTTCCATCCACATTCTTAAGTCCTAACCTTGCTTCACAATTTGTTCTGGTCTCTAGTCTTGGATTCTTTGTTTTATGATCTCGCTTTCGTATGCCTTCTTTGCAACAAACAAACCTACAAGAGGAAACTGAGCCGTCCTTTTTTCTGTGTGTATAATCTTTCCTCACTCCGAATCCAACCTTACCACCGTAAGTTGTCCAGAACTCCCAAGCATCTTCAAAGCTACCGAAAACCATGTCTACTTTTGGCTTCCAATCTTCATTCATCTTATATCAAAAGTCTTAAAAATTCCTAAAAACCAAAAATGTATATCTTATTTGCGGTAGCCAAATGTATACCTTATTTAATTATAAATGAGTATAAACAATCTAAATTATCGTAAAAGAGTATCTATAACTCACAAAAGAAACAATTATACATGAGTATAAACAATCTAAATTAACGTAAAAGAGTGTATATAACTTGCAAAAGAAACATATATATAATATTTAATGTATCACATTTTAAAATCAATTCTCAACTCTGTGGTTAGTTTTTTGTAATCATAAAAGTGAATGAGGACAAACATGTGAAATAATTTGTTTCTTATATAAGTAATGAGGACAAGCATATGAAAAATATTACAAGTAAAAGAAATGGAACAGCATATGAAATTAGTAATGATCAATGGAGAAAAAACAATAGACGTACCTGAGATTTGAGACAATCGAAAAAGTAAATAAGGGCAATTGAATATTAGTGTTGTTTGTATTTTGGCACAAGCTAGTTAGTTTTTGCAGCATCAATGAATAACTTCCCTGGTAGAAACAAAATAAAGCGCGCACGACATGCCGAAATTGGGCAGTTTCAATATTTTTATTATTATTAATTTTTATTAATTATTTATTTAATCCAATGGCTCAATTTAGCAGCAGACATTGCAGCAGAAGATTTTGCAGCTGAGGATCCAAATCGTCAAAATGTGTTGGGCCGGCACTGGGAGGATCAAATTACATACATACATACATACATTCATACATACATATCAAATGTGCTAACTTTTGGCAATATACGGAAGATTACAATTCATTTTGCTCTGATAGTATGAAATACTTTTATCCTATTAAATTATATAGTGCTAACATATAGTCTTTGGTGTGGAGGGCGTGTCAGAATTGTTTTCCCATAAGAGCGTGATTGCAAAGTAGAGCCGTAGAGGTATAAACTGTCCACTAAATTGTTTGCTCTGCAATCATCCTTGTGAGGACGGTTAGCATTTATTTTTTTACTGTTCCATATCCGAAAATGTTTGGAGAGCTGCTGGAGTTTGGAATATTATCAAATCAGCTGTGCATCAATTTGATAATGTGTTGGACGCTATTTTTTACTTTCTGAAACAGGTTCCTACACAGCAAGCGTGAATGATTGCTACAGTGTTGTGGAGTATATGGAAGAGTCGCAATCTTAAGTTATGGCAGAAAGTGGCGGAAACAAGCACAAACATATTAGAATGAGCCAAGCAAACGCTAGAGGATTGGCGAGTGAAGCAAATCGCAAGCAGCTGGCAGCAGCCCCCGTAACAGTCAGCAGGGTCTGCTGTCACGTCTTCTGTGCATGGACAGCACGCGTTAGCAGCTCCGCAACAAACAGCAGGGTCTTCTGTCACACCTTCTGCGCATGGACAACATGTGTTACGCAGGCCAGCATGTAACAGATGGACAAAGCCGCGAAGGGGACGTTACAAATGCAATGCTGATGCTTCCTTTTCAACGTCCAGGTAAAAAATTGGTATCGGTATGTGTATCTGAGATGGAGACGGATATTATGTGATTGCTCAAACCATGTGGTTCTTTCCATGATGTTCGGTTGATGTAGGCGAGGCTTTTGGTTATATCACACTATCCGATGGAAGCAAGATTTACGATTAGCGAATATGGATTTTGAGGTTGGTTCAAAAAGAGTTGCTGATTACTTTAATGGGATAGGGGTAATTAAAGTTACTTTGGGTAAATTACAATTAAAGTCACTAATTTTTTTCAGTAACTAAGATGGAATATATAAATTGAACTTCCTAGTCGTTCCTGTACAAGGAGTGTCAGGAAAGACAGAGAAAGAAGTAACACTTGCATCAAATGTTCAATGATTGCCCAAATGAAATAAGAGGCAAATTAAAAGCTCGAAAAAAGAACACAAAACAAGACTAAATAATAACACATAAACACAAGAGCCACCACATATGACGGTTAAAAGCAAAATTTGGATGATTTGTCTTAAGCTACCAGAAAGATTGTAGCTTAATTATCTCAAGAAGATGTTGAAGAGGATCTCTCTTTTTTAGGGATGGCAAAAAGGGCCAACTCGCCCCATCCCCTCAATAATCTGTCAATTATTTTTTTTAAAATTAATTAATTAAAAACTTCACATAAACAATGTAAAAATATATAAATTTAAAGAAATCTAAAAATCATTCAAACATATAAAAATATAATAGATCAATAAGACATTCAAAATAAAAACTTCATGAGTTTTCAATTGACTAACGGTTAAAAATATGAGGCTAAAATCATGAAACAAAAGTGATAAAATTAATTGAATTTTTTTCTCCAATATACTGAGGAGAAAATTGAAAAATTGATTGTGACTTATAAATAAAAACAAGGGAAAAAGAGAATTTCTTTTTAGGAAAATTCTATGGTGAAGTTCTTCAATTGACTTTTTCGGTGAAGTAACCCTACATCTAATAATAATGCGCCATATTTTTAAACGATGTCATGCCATACTGATGGTTGCATGGTATGTAGCGTGTACCTTTAGTCGAATTTAATTGTACTTTAGTCCTTAAACTAATTATAATTGCACTATTTTCTTGTTGTTTTTAAAAGATTAAATTAAATTTGTTGTTAACAGTTAAGTTAAAAAATTAAAATTAAGTTCAAGAATAGACTTTCAATCTTCCCGTGCTCATCTTGGTCCTTCTCCCGCCATAGTAGAACGAATTCGCCTCCCATCTCCACCCCTTCTCTTGATCGTTGCCCTTCCATCTTCTACCATTCACTCGTTCCTCAAATTTTCATTTCATCCTTGCCCTTGCATTTGTATTTCAAATGTGAAACACGAATCGTACCAAGAGTTAGAGAAGAAACCAATTTAAACTCTGAGATAAGTTCTATTACACCTATTTTTTTTCCATACATTATATTATTGGGATTATTTAGGTCATGCGCTTTCAATTTCGAAAATAGTTTTTGATTTGGTGCTTAGGGTTAGGGAAATTATTTTTACTTTGAGAAGCTTCTAGCTCGACATTAATTTCTTTCTCCAGCTCAAGATCATTATTTCTCATAGTATTTTTGAAATTCTCTTCTTTGTTTTCCATCTTTGCTCAACAAAGCTTCAAATCTGTTTCCTTGAACTGACTTCTCTTTCCCCTCTCCTCCACTTGAAGTGATCTTATCAGAAATTTATGGACTCTTTTGTTGCTTACTTGCACCAACATCTTTGATCTCATCCACCAAAAGAGGGTTTTCCTTCTAATTTCCCTATTCCTTCCTTCCATCTTTCATCATAACATATTCCAATTTAGAGCTTTGTTTGCCTTTCATCTGATTGTCTATGTCATTTTTCCAACCTGGCTTGTTAACATTCTTACAAATGTCAACATAGTGACCAATTTTCTTACAATAAGAACAAAAATCAGGCATGTTCTCATATTCAAACTCAACAAAGAAAGCAAAACCCTTCCTTTCCACTAACACTTTATTATCTTGGAACCTAACTAACATCCATATCTACTAAAACCCTAGAAAAATGCCCAAAGGTCCTCTCGATCATATGTTCAGTAGATGCAGAGTCAGTGCATATTGGCGTTCCTATATTACTAGCAATTGCAAACAAGATTCTAGGGCGCCAATGTTCTTGAGAAAGGCCAAAGATTCTAACCCAAACCTGTGCAGATGTATTATTTTGCACACTAGGGTTAAAATCTTTAGTCCATGCAAATAGTTTCATGATACCTGGAGACATACTCCATAAAGCTATTGATCTTACTCTCTTAACATCCTCTAAACATGAAAAGGAAAACTCATAAAACCTTTTTACCAAAGAAGTAATACCCCATTTATCTAAATCTTTCCACATAGTTGATAATTTCATTTTCAGAGCAAAAACAGTGAGAGGTGTTGAACCTTTTAGCTAGATGATTCGTGCATGGAGATTGTGTTTGCATGCATTCATTCCTGCAACATACTCATCCTCAGGTATAGAGATTGAAAGGTTATCACCTTTTAGAATAGGTTGTGGCAGCTGAGATGATGGAATATCGCATAGATTGTTTACAGCCTGAGCAAATGTTTTGGTTTGTTTATGGACAGCTTGAGGTGGTTTTGATGAGGAATCAATCTTTTTAGTAGCATCATGTAAACATTTCAAAGGAATAACAGAAGGAATGTCACCTGTTTTGGTATTTTCACTCACTTTGGTTATGATATTAGGGTTAGGGTTCAAAGGGTGAGTTTTTGATGGAATTGCTTCTAGATCTGGTTGGATTGGGTTATCAATCAGACAGGGCCAAGGAATAATGGTGTTTGCTATGGTGATAAGATGGTTAGCACTTCGGTGACTTTGATGATTTTAATGTATTTTAGATAAAAGAGAATGATAGATGAGTAATTAAAATAAATGATTTTGATGATAAAAAATTATTGATTAGTAGAGAGATAGAGACAAAGTCACATAACACAAAGTCACCAAGTAAAATATCTTTTAGTAAAATAATTTTACTAAGCGCTTCAAATTCAATTAATCATATTATCCACTAAAAATTAAGATTTTTTTACATGAAAATATCTTTCCAATTAATCTCACATATTGTTGGTATGATAATATTCCCAAGGACACCATCATTTCCATCCATACAAAACTAAATAAATAAATAAGAAATCCAATCCAAAACCCATATAAACCCATCATCATATCCTTCAACTCAATTTCAACCAAAATAAACAAACGGTTCGCAAAGAATGAGAGATTTTGTGATCCTCGGTTCGTCCATCATCACTCCACGTTCATTCTCATCTTCCACTCCTCAACACCGCCACACCATAATCAAATCCCACAAATCCTCTCTTCCAAACCCCTCTCCACGGAACAATTCTACTACCCTTCTTCAAACCCCTCTCATTCTCAAAGAATTTGAAACTGTCCTACACGGCGACCTTGATTCCGATGTGGATGTTGAGCTCTTGGCCAATGCGGTTCTGATTGGTATCCAAGACAGAAATGTTCGGACTGTGATTGAAAGTTTGAATAAAGTGAAGGAGGGTCTTGCCGAGATTTCTCTCTCTGCTCATCTTGATGCCTCTGCCATTGCTAATGAGTGTTGCCATATGGTTACTTGTGGTCATATTGAAGAAGCTGTTGAATTGATGGAGGTTCTCTCACGTAATTTCTCTATTTTCTCTATTTGTTCAATTTCTTGTTCCATTCTGTTTCTTTTAGTAGCAATCAATTCTAGTTCTAGATTAATTAGCTGATAATAGATAATGGATAAGTTAGTTCATATCGGTTAAACATGTAGGTTGAATTTGAAGTCTTTGGTAAAATTAGTGGCTGAACAGACTAATAAATATAAATGACATATTTTCAATTATGATTATGAGGGTAAAAATGAGAAACAAAATGATACATTATAAGTTCAAACGCTACTGAAAGTAATATATCAAAAAATTATGTTTGGTTCTGTCGTGACAAGAATTGATTTTGAGTGAATTGATTAGTTTCTTTGTGATACATTCGCGTAAAAGTGAGTTAAACTTTAAATTTGTGTGAAAAATCAATTCTAAAATCTAAAGCAACAAATTATAACTTCAAGTAAAATCAATTCTGAAGGCAAAACCAATTATGTTCGAAAGCAACCAATCATGGTAGAATCAATTCTACAACGCCATAATCAATTATGACCCCTCTAGAAGTGGAACCAAACATACCAACATGGTGAGAGAAGACTGTTAACCAAACAAATCTACTTTAATCATTATACAATAGAAGCTATACCTATTGGTTTGGCCTTGCCGTACATACAAAGCTATAATGTTTATGAACGGATTAGTTTCTTTGTGATTGACTTTTTTCGATGTGATAAATTAAAATACTTGGATTTCTTCCTTCAGGTTTCCAGTTATCAATTGCAAAACTTGTTCGGTCATCTGACATTATAAAAAGATGTATTCTTAGTCGTAAACCAACTTTAGCTGTGAGGTATGTATGATTTTATATTTTTCAATTTCTTAAGCACATTGATGTTGATGCCATTGAAATCTGTAGTCTTCGATTTCTTATAAGCAGTTCTACACTTCTGCTGGTTATGTTTTTCTTTTGTGTCATTAGTTAATTTATATTTTCTAAACTGCTATTTCCTGGGGAGTTCTAAATAGTTCATATAGTATCCTATATACAATCATTTTGTTTTATACGGAGTGTCACATTTTTCAGGTATGCGTCACTTCTTCCACAAGCACCTATATTATTTTGTAGCATCATATCTGAATTTGGCAAAAGGAGGGATTTGGTTTCTGCTCTAAAAGCTTACGAATCATTGAAAAAGAACTTGAAAAGTCCCAATATGTACATATACCGGGCAATAATTGACGCTTGTGGTCTCTGTGGCGATTTCATGAAATCTAGGTACATATATGAGGTATTTTTCAATCAGTTTATATTTTCTTACTAAAACTTGTATACAAAGACTTACATCAGAGGGCATATTACAGGATCATGGGTTTTATTTTAGTACTTTATATTTCGAGATGTAGCTATGATGACGCAAATGCCCTTTACTAACCAGTTACAGCGCACATGTTTATTCATTTTTTTGCTCTTGGTCCTTTTCACTTCACTGAACATTCATAGATGAGACATGGAGTTATTTTTAGTTAAGAGAAATGTTGATATGGATCAAATGGCATTTTCAATAAAAAAAAAAAATTATGTATGCAGCCAATTGATTGTTAACTTACAAGAAAGATAAAAGAGTAAAAATTTAGCAACACTGTCTTACACTACAGGATTGTTTTATTGCTACTTACTCATAATAAATATGTAATCATTTTGATCACCGTGGTTTAGTTGAATTTAAAGTCGTAAAAGGTAACTACGAGAAAGAGATTATTCCTCAGCGTAGACAGGGGCATAGAAGTAGTAATTAAATTTTAACAATTTTTTAACTTATTTTGTGATTTGGCCTGGCATTTGCATGTTTCCTAAGTGTTGTCTTAGATTTTCAAAATATGAAGTTTAAGCTTTAAACTTTATTGTTCTGTTAAAGTCTTATACTGTTTATTCACTTCTCAGTTGTGTATTATAGCATTTGATTTTGCACATTTGCTGTTGTAGGATTTGCTTAATCAGAAAATCACTCCAAATATATATGTGTTCAACAGTCACATGAATGCGAATGTCCATGATCTCAGCTACTCGTTAAATCTATATCGGAATATGCAGGTGACTCATGCTGTCCACAAATATTATTGTGGCATATATACATATAAATATATACATACAAATTCGAATCATGAAAAGAAAAGAATTCTAGAACAGATATGGTTTAATTGTGATTCTGAAAACTTGCTTCAAGCATCACTTGTTTTTTTTACTGTTCTTGTCTGAGCAAAATGCTGAATATTTGTTGAACTCTTTCTACAAACCCAGAAGCTAGGCCTGAAACCCGATATGGCATCCTATAACATCCTACTGAAAGCTTGCTGTGTTGCTGGAAGAGTTGACCTGGCTCAAGATATGTATAGGGAACTTAAGCATTTGGAATCAGTGGGCGAGCTGAAATTAGATGTTTTCACCTACAGCACAATTATAAAGGTATATTATGGTAAATCAGTAGAATTGCCATAGTTTCATTGATTTTACATGCTACCTACTAGAACCTTCTTGAAGGAATATGTAATACATTATTGTACAAGCTATTTGGCATGCCCTGACTGGTGCCGATATCAGGTCTTTGCAGATGCAAAATTGTGGCAAATGGCTCTAAAAATCAAGCGTGACATGCTGTCTGCTGGTGTTTCTCTTAATACTGTTGCGTGGTCATCATTAATCAATGCCTGTGCACATGCAGGGCTTGTAGAGCAGGCAATTCAGTTATTTGAAGAAATGCTTTTGGCTGGCTGTGAACCAAATACACAGTGTTTCAACATAATTTTACATGCATGTGTTGAAGGTCGCCAGTATGACAGGGCTTTTCGCTTTTTCCACTCATGGAAGGGAAGTAAGATGTTAGTGCCCTTACATGAAAGCTGCAATAGCAATTCAGAGCAGGGAGGCATGCATAATGTTACCACAATGCCAACCGGCATTTCTAGTTCACATATCTTGACCTTTACCGAGAGGTTCCCTTTCACACCCACTACAACAACATACAATATTTTACTGAAGGCCTGTGGTACTAATTACTATCTTGCAAAAGCGTTAATCAACGAGATGAGAGCAATGGGTCTTTCCCCGAATCAAATAAGCTGGTCAATTTTGATAAATATATGTGGCGCATCAGAAAATGTGGATGGTGCCATTGAGGTAAAAAAAATTAAATAATTAGAATGCAATGTTTTTTTCTCTTCAATTTTGCACGATATTTTGGAAATATTGTCGGTGAAGCTGTGTTTGAATTGGTGTTATGGTAACTTTTCTACAGGTAAATTATTGGTTTCTAATCATATTTGACGTTTATTATGTACCAATTGAACTCAGGACAGACCCAGGAATTTTAAACAGTATAAGCAACAGCAACACACATACACACACACAATTTTGTAGAAGTAAATTTAAAAAGGCAATGATTTTCTCATTTTCAATGTCAATGAAAATCAATGAATTGAGAAGGAAATCAAAGCTCCAAGTTCCTGTGAGACGGTGTGGTTGTTGCTTCTCTCTCGAATAAGGGTTTCTCATTTCTGTTTTTTTGCCTGGAATTGGGGTTCTAGTTCTGCAATTTGTTGATTTGGTGATTAAGCATTATTCATTCTTATTTTTTTTTGTAGATAGACGAAGTGACAATAACTTTTTGAAAACTTACACACATTAGTAGAAGATCCCAAGTTCGAGCCTGGACCACCGCATCCAACCTAGCAATTATTAATTGAATATATCTATTTTATAATTTATTGTGTGAGCCTTAATGGCTTAGTCATACTTCATTACCATAGTGTATATATGTATGATATTATTATTTTTTATTTTGCTTCCAAAAGTAGTGAGGGCCAAGGCCCACATAGCAATACATGTGGGGCCGTCCCTTGAACTATTTTGTAGCACCACAAAATGTGAGAGCAATTAAAAGTATTTGTCTCATATAATTGCCCAATATGTTCAATTTTTGTTGGGTATTGATTGAATGTATAATTTGATACCTTGATCAATAATCAGAAAAATGACTAGTTTAGACCGTGGAGGGATGGAATAGATGAATAGGAAAATCCTTCCAAGATGGTGAAAAGTAAATGATTTACCATGTGCAAAACTGTAGCTGCATGAAAAAGTAATTGTGACCTGTCATGTTTACATTGCAGCTGTCGAAAAAAATTAAAGGCATCTTACCATTCTTCAATTTGAAAACCTTAACATGAAGTCATATTTGAGAGAGAACCATATTCCCTAATAATAACTAAGAAAGAATAGTCTCTGAATACTTGTATGCATAGAGTACAAACTATTATCCTTTGCTTAATTTTATCATGTTATGATAATATGAAATCAGCTCTCTGATGTGATGACCATGCCCGCTTGCAGATTTTGAGAACCATGGTTGATGCTGGAATTAAACCGGATGTTATTTCATATACAACAGCCATTAAGGTCCAAAGTCCTGTTAAATGAGTCATTTCATTTTATAAAATTAGTTGCACACTTGAAGGGTGCATTTTTTCACAATCTCAAAATTCTTGGATTTTGACATATAGGAATTTTTCCTTTTGCTTTACAGGTTTGCGTCGAAAGTAAGAATTTTACGCAGGCATTAGCATTATATAAAGAAATGAAAAGCTATGGGACACATCCAAATTTGGTGAGTGAGTTGTTATCATGTTATGGTTCTATTTTTCCAAAAATCATAAACTTAGATCTATCTACTAACTCAATGCAATATGGATGACGCTGCTCTAAGATTCCTCCTCCATTAAAATCATGGTTGATATATCCACTCAGCGTTTCTGTTAGGATGTATCGTTAGATTAGGTAGTTAGAATGGATTACAATGGAGGAATACAATATAATTGATTAAATAAATACTAGGGAGATTCAATCAGTACATTTGATAGTTTTTAAGTGAAATGAGAGATCCTTTGTGAAGGGGACACCTTTAGGGAGAATTTTGTTCCCCATTTTCTGTTTTAGTTTTCAATACTAATACATTTCTATTTTTTCGTATTCTTTCTATCATACCTTCATTCCATTTTCTCTAGGTTGCTCACAGTTTCCAAGGTTAGAAAAGAAATGACAGACAATGCATATAGTAAATAGTTATCTGAAAAATGGAAATCACAAATTTCTTAGATTGGAGAAAAAACAGAGAATATGCTTAATCAAGTTAATCTCTTTTAGTTTTGTAACTTTGTTAATTATCTTCTCAGGTGACATATAATACACTTCTAAGGGCACGCAGTAAATACGGATCCTTACGTGAAGTGCAACAGTGCCTAGCTATATATCAAGATATGCGAAAGGCAGGGTATGTTGGCTTATTTTCTCTACAATTGACTTGTACTAATTATCTTTTCAATGCATACCTGAAAAATGTTATGTGTACCATGTTTGGTTAATGGTTTCATGAAAAGGTATAGCCGATTAACACTTTCAACCTATATATGCATACAAGTGCAGCAGCCAGCAATGAATCTTTAAAAAAATTGCCAGAATATCCTTTGACACCGACACTGCTTCGGTTTTAAACTAAATAACATATGTCTTATAGGTACAAACCAAATGACTACTATCTTGAGATGCTGATTGAGGAGTGGTGTGAAGGAGTAATACAAGACAACGAAGAGTACGGAGGAGAATTTTCTTCCAGCAAGAAATCTGAAATAGAGAGACCTCAAAGTTTACTTCTTGAAAAAATTGCGTCACACCTGTTAAAGCGGGTAGCTGACATCTTGGCAATTGATGTTCAAGGGCTCACAAAGGTGTGAATAAGTTCCTCGGCTATTATTTAGCATAAATCTGTCACAAGCATGACTCAAAAGTACAATTTTTGTTGATAACGTTTCTTAAAAACACTTCGTTTGTTTCCATATCTTCTTTGGGTTTCAGTCGCAACTCTTAATTTAGAAAATAAAACAATAGCTTGTATGCAATATTTAATCTTTATGATGTCTTAATTCTTAATTTTTGTCATCAAACCTTCTGTGTCAATAGGTTGAAGCCCGCCTGGTGATTCTCGCAGTTCTTCGAATGATCAAAGAGAACTACGCTATTGGTATGTAATGCTGCACTACAATGATTTCATTGCATGCTCATTTTTACATAGCCTTTTGTCTACATAAGCATTCATAGTCATAACTCATATGAACCAACAAAGTAAGCAAGTTGAGACCACATAAAAACGTGCAACTAAATATGCTGTTGGCCGTTCTGAATACAGGGCATTCAGTGAAGGATGACATCTTGATCATCATAGGAGCTACCAGAGAAGATGAAAGTCCATCCAAAGAGATATTAGTTGTGCAAGAGGCTATGGTAAAACTTCTTACAAATGAACTGGGGCTCGAGGCTCTTCCAGCCACAACCAGATCCGAACCTAGTCACACACCAAAGTTACAAAACCCCGAATTTTCAAATCTCACCATAGAAGCACTCCCAGGAGAGAATGCATTACCCACATCAATGGGGTTTCTCACAAGGAGACCTGCAGTTCTACAAAGATTGAAGGTCACCAAAAAATCATTACACCGTTGGTTGCAGAGGAAGTCAAATGTAAAATAGTATTTGATGACCTCTTCATATTTTTTTACAGAGTTGATGATCTCTTCATTGTTTATATATGATAAGAACTCATAGGAGTTATGTAAAAATGTTAGATAAGCTAATTTTTTCCCTGCCACCAGCTGCTTTGATGAATAAAAAAAAGCAGTTGCGTTGATGAGTAAAAAAAAAGCAGCTGCTTCGATGTGTATATAATCATATGGTATAGCTGCAAATGCATTTTGTATCCAAAATATAACTTTCACAGAATGGAATAAATCATATGTTTTCTTTAGTATTTACTTTTCAATATTTTTTTCTTTCTTTCTTGTACTTATTCTTAATTACAAGTTTAACTCAAGCAAATTAAAAGCACTCTTTCCCCGAAACAAGAATAAACAATATAAAGACGAAGACAACACCAATGTAAAAAAGAAGGTCTAAACAGATATAGATGCAGAGCATAACTTTTTGAACCAATTTTTCTTTAGAAGTCCAACACATTCCACTTCAGATTGAAAAATATTATTATATACAAGATTTTATAACAAACTATAGAATAGCTTCTATATTGTGATGTGAGCTTGTCATTTGGCAAATGCCTGTTTTAAATTAATCTCTTCATAACTGAACCTCAAGAAAAAGCTACTGTTCAGCCTACGAAGCAGCTAAATATGATGATGTACATGCTCTACGATGAGAGGCTCCATCTCTTCTTTCTTCACGAGCAACATGCTTTTAAGATATCTTCAATTTGTGGGTCATCTCCTGCTTCTTTGTCCTACTCATGTGAGCACATTTGACATAATGATAACATAAAAATGTTAAACAAGTATACCATGAATATTCCAAGATATAATATATAAAAATTTGAGTATAGGGTTTGACATACACACCTTGTGAATGTAAGAGATGTTACCTTTACCAGGACCTGCAACTATAATTCCTCCTTGTTGCCTGCCACAGTGCCAAATTCATAATATTAAAGGAAAAGTTATGAGAAGTTCTGCCAAGCACAGAATGAAGAGCATGATACATTCAAGTTTCAATGACTGGAGAAATAATTTAGAATCTCTTGGAAAATCTATTTCATTATATAATTATTGTATATTAAAATAATTTAGTATCTTAGATGATTTACTGGAAGAAATTTCCATATATTTTTCATAATTCACATACATAACAAATAAAAAATGTCCAAAGAGAGCTTTCTTCTATCAGCAAGCAAGGAATGAACTTCTTATCCTCTATTTTAAATTATAGATTCAATGTAGACACATATCAGAGATTTTTTCACAAACAAAAAATGATGAAGACATCACAGAGGATCCTTTAAGAGTGGTGTGGATAATCAGATAATGTGATAGTGTAAGACTTCTTGTAGAACAAATATACATACCAGCCTCCTCTGCTAACAGTATCCTTTTCAAATGAAAGCTTCCAATCTTGTCGATAACCTTCCATATACAATTCTATTATCTTAAGACCTGCCTGTAGTGCAACAGCTAAAATTAACACGGGGTCCTTTGTATATTTAACAAAAACCTCAATTTATAAACGTACACATCACTCAGCCACATGTGTTTTATATATTACTTGTGAATAAAAAATTAAGCTGTTTCTCTTACTTTGGGAGTAAATGTGGTTAAAACTCCAGAAACAAATTTTAAGGCCTCATATGACGATTGAGCAGGGTCTGCATAGATTTCTAGAACACGTAACCAGGTTCTGTTAATTGCTGATACAAGATGAGTACATTACAGAAACTAGCACAGGTATTAGGTCAGCTGTAGAGTACCTCCTTTAAATTTTGTTTGCTCAGCAAAGGCTTTGGCCTGTTTTAAATATAGGTATTAGCTACAAAATTCCAGCATTCTAAGATGTTAGGAGAATGGAGAAAATCCCGCGTACCTGATCAATGTTGCCAGGTCCAATCAATACAAGCGCTACACCAGATGCATCCATTATATCCTGTTGGTAGAGCATAATCAAAACTCGAGAAGGTAAAGTGCAGCTTACAACATAAGGAAGCAAAACAAATATTAAACAAAAAGGGATAAAAACCATGAGTCATGTTTGGACCCACATTTTGAATAGAGATGCATATCTTGTTGATACTATAAACTCTAACAATCAGAAGTCCAGAACCAAAATTGTCTCCTAAGAAGACTTTAAGTACTGAAAGCAACGTTCAGTAATCTTAATATGAGGTAGAAGCTAGCATGAATCAAATGATTTTTTTGGTTAAAGAAATAACATGCGTGACACCGTGATGCGTTCAATGAAATATCAGAAGACAGTATAAGAAGAGCAGAAAACATTACCTTCTTGGATGCAAGATAATCAGCTCTTTTGCGGCAAAGCACACACCTGCAACATATGCAATTGTTAATTTGTTACACAACTCAATTTCAGGAGCTAAGTGCATGTTTGGATTGATAGTGAATTTTGTCAAATCACGGTGACACCATGATTTTATTGAATCCTCAAAGTATAGTTTTTGCCAAAATTGTTGTGGCTCACCGCAATTCTTCCCTGTTCACCGTTAATCTAAACGTGCACACATCTAACAAAAGGGTAGCTTGATTTTTGAATCTAATAAAGAGAAAATCACCCAAAGTGACGAGCAAATGCTACAACTGCTCTCCTATCTTTCCACAAGTCAGAAATTGGAATCCCATTTCCTTCCAAATCAAACACTTTCACCAATTCTAGTGAACTTGAGGTATCCTCACTCAGCAATGGAGACTCAACTCCTGCTCATATCCACAAATTGAAACAATTGTTGGCTATCAAAAAAGAAAGTGTTAAACAGAGGTTTCATTTTCATCATTATATAAAAACGAAGAGATGCAGAGAGTGTACATGTAAAGAAAAAGAAAGTATAATAGGATAATTCTTGTGCAACAAACTTACAAGATAACTTCCCATCCAACTAATATTATTGATAGCACCGAAACTTTAGAGTGAAGACGTGTCTGATACGTGTTAGCGTCCAATACCAATATCCACACATTTAATCACTTGTATTTTCTTAAATTATTATCGGTATCTACATGTATGTCAGTGTCGTGTTTATGTTAGTGCTTCATAGATAGTATGTAAGTTGTGCAAAACTCTTGGATGACATATGAATATTAAATTAACTTAACCACTGTAGGAAAAAAAAAGGTCATGTACCATGATTATCATCTCTATTTATAATACTTTGAAAATGAATTCATCAACAATTCTAGTGCAATCAAAACAAACAAGTGGTTGAGAATAATGATACCAGATAATGCTGTTTGATAAGGAACAAAAGTATTTTAATTATTTTTCTTTAGAATACAAGGGGAAAAGAGCAAAGAGTGAGACAAAACTTGCCTGCAGAACCAGAAGCAAAGGGTATAGTGGTGGATACATGATGCAGTTTGAGTGAATTATTAGAATATATTGGAAGGTTTTGATTAAGTGAAAGTGTGGGATATACATGTAGCTTACATTTATTTGTAAGTTTGTTAAGGTGAAAAGAATTCGACAAAAGCGTTGTAGAAGGTGAAGTAGAGCACGCCATGGGACGTGGTCTTGGGAAGCTCAGCTACAAACTTTGTTCTAAAACTTTTGTTTTCCTGATTGTCATCACACGGGTTTAGCTTGACAAAACGACAAATCAGATGTCTTACGTAGTTGAAGAGTTTGGAACCACCAGAATCAACAAACGTCGTGGCCTATTCTGTGGCATAAAAAATTCTTTCAAATTAGTAATACGAATATTTAGAATTTGGTTTAATAATACTAAGGATAAATGGTCCCGTGAGCATAACTCAGTTGGTAGGACAATGCATATTATATGTAGAGACTGAGTTCGAACCCCGAACACCATACTAGGCTGACTGAAAAAAAAAATAAAAATAATAAGCATAAATGAAAAGTATATACTTCTAAGTTACTTTGGAATATATCAAACAATCAATGAAAATTAAATCAATTAATCATATAAATTTAGTAAAACCTGACAAAAAAAATATAAATTAAGTAAAATAAGCTTGTGATACCATATACAAAATTATTCAGGAGGTTTGTTTCATAATAAAATATTGAATAAATTATCAACAATTCTAAATCTCTAAATTAATTTAGACTTCACTAAAAAAAAAATAGATGCATGAGTTATAAATTCTTATTTTTTGTTGTACATCTAACACATTTTTTTTATTTAAAAGTTGAATTAGCCAACCAAATTGTAACTTCGTAAATTTTATTTTCCCTAAACACACTTAAACTATTTAAACTCTACGCCTTATTCACTAGATTTCAGATGTATATGCATAGAATACCTCTAGTAATAAGAGATTCAAATTTTGGTTCACCAATATAGTCTCCATTAATAAATTAATTTTATTTTGATAAATTAAACTCTTATTAATCTCAAAGAAAAAAGAATTAAACTCTTGTTAAAAATGAAAAGCCATGACAGAAAAAAAACCGTGATTTATTAATTAAAAAAAAAACAACAACGAGAAATTAGGTATGGTATAGACATAGCAACACAACACTGCTTGTCTGCCTCCATCATCTCCCTTTTGTTATTCCTTCGCTCCTTTGAGATTACAGCTGCGATTTCGATGGCGGCCATAACCCGCCTCGTTAAACGCACCACTTCCTTTTATCCCTTAGCGCGTGGATTCTCCTCCTCATATTCTCACGCGCCACCGCGTGAAAACAGGAATATTCAGTGGGTTTTCTTAGGCTGTCCCGGCGTTGGTAAAGGCACCTACGCCAGCCGCCTCTGTAACCTCCTCGGTGTTCCTCACATCGCTACCGGAGATCTCGTTCGCCATGAGCTTTCCTCCAATGGCCCCCTATCTTCCCAGGTTCCATTTTTTTCTCCCTTTTTTTATATTCAAAATGAAAAAAATGGCACCTTTTTTATTATATGCTTTGGTTTTGTTGATTGAATTTTGTTTTTCTGGTGTGATATGCAGCATAGAACTCAAATCAAGTAGTAGTAGATTCACTATATTGATAGCGTAAAAGGGGTTGTTCTATGGCTTGTGTTTTGTCTTTTAATGCATTCGAAGCTTCTAAATCATGAACCCATCTGTGTGATTTGCGTCATTCTTATGAAATACTCTTAAAAATTTGTGCTTTTTCGACTGGCCATGTTTCAATACTTTGGACTCATTTGTTAAATCTGGCTATGTACGAAATCATGGCAGTCTTAAATTTTAGAATTGTTGCATATAATAAGCTGTAATTATGGATAAAAAATTGCTACTTGTCACTTATCAGCAGTGTTGGTTTAAATCTCTGATTTGAGATTGGTGGTTCCACTGGTTTGATGGATCCGAGTTCTTTTAACATTTCTGATTGTTAAATGATGATTGACATTCTATGGCATGTCTTTTGTCACTTGTTGTTGTTGGTTATTAATCTTTTACTTGACAATCTGTACAACATGTATATTAACTTCAGATTTTATTGATTTTAAGTTCCTTAAACAATATGATTGTTTATGATCTTGCATTTTGCTGTTTGATGGTGACGGAGCATATTTTTGTTGTTTTATAGTGATTGCTTCTCAATTTTATTATTGCATTTTTTAGCGTACAAGCCACTAAAAGTTTGAATATTATTAATTTTTTTTGAGGTTTTTGATAATACATAGCAATGGTATTTCAGTGTTAATAAATAATAGCATAGCTTGCCTTAATTCTTGTGTGAGTGTGAATTGAAGATAGCATGGTTTTTGGAAGCAATTATAAGATAATACTATATTTACATAAAAATGCATCTTTTTGGTTTCTGATTTTCATTTTTTCTGTCTCATTTGCAGCTATCAGAAATCGTAAATCAAGGCCAATTAGTGTCAGATGAAATTATTATGAGCTTGTTGTCTAAGAGACTGGCCGAAGGACAAGCCAAAGGCGAATCAGGTTTCATTCTTGATGGTTTTCCTCGAACAATAAAGCAAGCAGTGAGTATCTTTGTTCTTAATCGTTGTTTACCCTTCACCCCTCTCCTAGTTTTTAAGGACTTTTTATATTAACAGTAGGTTCTTACTTTCAAAACAAAATTTCCATTGAAAAATGACACAAGGAAATTTGTATTACTTTTTCATGAATCAGGAAATATTGGAAGGGGTGACAGACATTGACTTGGTGGTCAATCTGAAGATCCGAGAAGAAGCACTGCTTGCAAAATGCCTCGGTAGGAGAACTTGCAGTCAGTGTGGAGGAAATTTTAATGTGGCCTCCATTAACATCAAGGGTGAGAATGGGTGCCCTGGAATTAGTATGGCTCCCCTGCTTCCTCCCGAGCATTGTATGTCCAAGCTCATCACTCGTTCTGATGATACTGAACCAGTAGTCAAAGAAAGGCTTCGCATATACAATGAATTGGTACTTTCCTCGTCTTACTGTTATTGTTGTTGGTCAAGGGGACGTGAACCTATGGCATCTTAATTATGGGGGCATTGATAGTTCCAAGTGAAGTTGATAAAATATTTGTTTAATTTTCTGTTTCTTGCAATCTCTATTAGTAATTTTTCTCTCTTTCACTTCTTAATTGTTTTATGATTTTATCAATATCATGATTGTAGAGTCAACCTGTCGAGGGATTTTATCGTAGCAGAGGAAAACTAATGGAGTTTGAGCTTCCTGGAGGGATCCCGGAATCTTGGCCAAAGTTGTTGCATGCTCTTAATCTAGATGATGAAGAGAAGCAGTCTGCTGCAGCATAAGATATAAAAGTGTACCGTATAATTATGTATTTCATTCTTTGCATGTGTATACTGCATGCTATACAATTTTGCAGGAAATAGAACCAGGGAAGGTTGGCTTCTCGAATTGGTATTATTTTGATAAATAATGTTATAAGGAACTGTCATAATCTGATCAAACTTATACCCTATTTGGATTTTCTTTTTGTTTCTTTATTTTTTTTTTATTTCAGTTATATACCTGTGTTTTTTAATGTTGGTATCAGAGTTTCTGATATAGTTTTTGCATAAATGTTTGTTTACTGTTTCAGCAATAATGCCAACAGGATTGGCACTATCACTCTATTGTAAGTTGTAACTGAAATATATTGAACTAATGTTATGTTCAAGGTATTCACAAAAGGCTTTTGCCATTGATGTCCTCTGCTGTTTAACTAACCTTATTTCACAATACTCACCGATGACTCCTTTTCATCGACTATACTTCATTTTGAATGTCATATTTTTGTAGGATCAATGTGAGTACAGATATTTGCAATTCTCTTTTTATTTTTCTCTGATGTGAATTCCATATGTCTGATTCTTGTCTGGATAATTTATATTTTATTTGTCTTAAAGATTAATTGATAAATGGTTTTAAAAAATATTCAAATGATCCTCTTCCCACATCCAATTTGTGATAGGGTGGAGTTTTATTACAATGCAGCTGGCCGAGCTGGTTGGCTTTAGTATTTGCCAACCAGGAAGTTTAAACTGCTGCTAAACTAAGACTGAGCACTATACCAGCTCTTGACTGCATAAGTTTTCTTGGTGCAAGATAGATTGTGCACTACATTTTATATTGTTACTTCTTAGTCACGCTTGAGTTCCTTTGAGTCCTTTTTCCTTCTACTTTTTTGCCTGACTTTCATATATTAATCAGTTATAGTTCATACCCAAGACTTTTACTGGTGTAGTAGTTTCTGGTTGGCAGTTTCTTGTGCTTGATGATTCTACAATACTCACCAACGACGCCTTTGTTTTAAATGGCATGTTACTATAGGTTCAATTATCCCCTCACTACCCCGATCAAATTTTATAATATTGCAGCTGGCCGAGCTGGTTGGCTTTAGTATCTGCCAACTAGGAAGTTAAAACTGCTGCTAAAACAAGACATGGCACACTACCAGCTCTTGACTGCTTAAGTTTTCTTGGTGCAAGATAGATTGTGCCCTACATTTTATATTGTTCATTTTTAGCCACCCTTGTGTGCCTTTGAGTCCCTTTTCCTTCATATCTTAATCAGCTATTGTCCTGTCCCGGTGGTTGAAGTTGTCGTCCAGATTTTTTTTTTGTTTTATATTAAGTTTGCAGTCTGTTGAAATTGATTTAAGAAAGGTTAATTTCTTTTATGGGTATAAAATAGTATAATTTGGTTTACTTATCTGTTGTATGTGCATATTTTTGTATTATGTTGGTATTTGTTTTTACAATATTAGTTTGGGGCGGCCAACAGTGATTTGTTCCATTGGAAGTGTAGTGATTCAGTTGAATTTTATCAGCTATATCAGTTTCAATTCTAGATATCACTTTTGGTGTTTTTTTTTTAATTTAATTATCATTCCAATAAAAAATTAATTTGATGTTCACGGCTATATCTATAGGTATTTTCATCTAACGTAGTTGAGTCTAACAGAAGGGTAACATATTGCCGAACCAAGGTTCGAATCAATATTGGAAAGAGGTATTACTTTTAGTGTCCAACTGTGTCTTGAATTAGGTTAATTTCGTGGAGAAAACATTTGGGTATCCCAAAAAAAAAAAACTTAGGGATTTTATGTTCCTGAATCAAATGGTGTAATCTCAAAAATTTTGCATGATAGTGATTTTTATCTCCTAGAATCCTTAGAATGTGTGGGATAAAACCCGAAGGCTTGTTCAAGGGTGACAATGCATATTAATTTTCTTTTGCAAGTTTCGGGATGCATATTTTACTTGCTTTGATTAATTAAAAGTACGAAAGCGTTGAACACTTAATGTTGTGCATTTTTGGCAGTGCTATGGAGAAATGATAACAATGTTTTAAAATGATATCTCCACCGCCCTTTTCTTTTCAATTTGAATTGTAGCCAACAAAGCAATCAAAATAAGAAGTTAATTAGTTCATCAATTGATTAACTCACGTAAACATTAGGCTAAAATCATGAAACAAATGATTTAATTAAATCAGTTTATGTTTACTTTCTTTATCAAAATGGGAGAAATTATAAATTGGATTGCGGGCTATAATGAAAAAGAAGTGAAATTTTTTAGACCCATGCCAATCCACCCCTCAACCGATCTTTTTTTTAGCGGACAACAAGGGTTCAACATTTTAAAATATGTGGGATAAGTGGATGTACTAATATTTTTCCATCATCAACTTTTTCCATACCACAAAACAAAATCTCACTTTAATTTCTTTCTATTTCATTTAATATTTACTTCGTCGGTCTTTAAATTATTGTCTCTTTAGCGTGTTTTTATCTGTCTCAAAATAATTATCACTTTAGAATACCAATGGAGCATCTTATTTATTGATTTTTGTGTAACTTAACAACTCTGCTAATTACAATTAACAAGAATATTTTAATAAATAATATTAATTTTGTAATTGAAATTAACATAATTAATAATTTTTTTAAAGATCCTGCACAAACCTTAATCAAGAGAGGGAGTAGAGTATATCGCCGTCTTTTATATAGGTAGCATTAATACCTGCGAAAATAAACTTCGTGATGGCCACGGTGATAGTGAACCCCAACAACTGGTCAAACGATAGAAATATTTGACAGTTAGTTGTCCGTACAAATGCGGGGGGTTGGACCAACCAATCCTTAATATTCACAATGCTTCATCTTTTTTTAATTTCCAATATAGTTTTAATAATTGTTGATTGTAACCAAGCATGTGTTCCAACTTGTTTATTCACTTTTGGAATCAAAACACTACCTCTCTTATCTCCTCCCTCTTTCATTCATTTTCTACCTGGTTTGTATGTACGCATAAAATAAGTATTAGTACATAGTATTTATTTACGTAAGTTGTTTCCCTCTTGCTCTCTTAACTCCCAAGCCTAGTAATAGATTTCATGGAGCGTATTTTTGAATTTTTTATGGCCATATATATTGTAGGAACTTTTATTTATTTATTTTGACCCTTGTAATACAGGAGGGGTTAATTTAACTAAGTTTCATGCATTTTGGGAAATTATAAGTCACCGAAGCAAAGCTGTCTCTATTTAGCATGTTGTGTTACAACTTCTTCTTGGCTTTCTGCAGGTTAGTTTGTTGATCTTAATTATCGTGCATGTTTGATATCACTGTGGCTCGCTATAATTTCAGCAAATACACAATCATACCAAACATGCATATCCATAAACACTTCTCTTATCTTTTTTTATGCTTTGGTTATTAGAGTTCCCTTTTTGGCGGGGACTACGATAGTAGATTAAAATTCTTATATAATAGTAAGACCTCACCATTAAAAAATGGTTTAGCCTCAAATTTATTGTTCAAATCAATTTTACTTGAATTTTTTTTTTTTGTTGGAACAAACACAATTTATTGATTTGTGAGATAATGATAAAAGGAAAATGCTAACACATGCCTTAATGGGAAGGATTAAGTTAAATCGTTAAATCGTTTAAATGCTAACACACTGCATTATGTTTGCATTATTATTGTCCTTTGAAACTTTGAGTTGTTGAAACTTTTAATATAAACAGTCGCATTAGGAACCATTATTAAACCTTTGTGTGTGTAATTTTCAAATTTTAATGTTATTTAATTATACCTACCTACCATTGATAAGTATAAATCCCTTGTTAGTTTTTGAAGGTGAAAGACTTGCAAACAGAAGCATACATTGCAAAACATAGCAGTTCATGATGGATATTGAAGAAGCAGAAAGAGTAGTTGTTGCCAAACCAGTTGCTTCAAGGCCTACTTGTTCTTCTTACAAATCTTTCTCAGAGCTTCTAGCAGGTGCAATCAATTCCACTCCTCCAATTGCATCTTCTCAAACTACAATATCCGCCATTAGGCCAAAGACAGTGAGGTTCAAGCCAGCAATGAATATCCCCCCTTCTCAGGTGAACATTCAGTGCAACATATCATAATGCAGTGTTTTAAAAACCGAACTGAAAGTTCCAACTGATTGAACCTTGAATGGACCATTACTACGATGTGGTTATTTTGGCGGTACGATTTTAGTTTTGTCTCGATTCGAGCGGTTTAAGACAGTTGAATCATGACCTAGAGGTCATGCCGGATTGATGTCCGTTTTGGTTTTTAAAACATTGTCATACTGTTTTGAAATGCTTCTTGGTTTCTAAGGTATGTTGTGTTTTTACCAATTACAGGCTAATATTTTTGGAGGTGCACTTAGCAGCTCTTCTGACATGGATCCCAAACCTGACGCCAATCAATCTCTCATTTACAAACCAATGGCAAAATTTGTGTCACAGACAACTGTCTCTCTCCTGGCAAACATGGTCAGTATCTACACACACATATGTCATACACTTCTTTCCCTGCTCTCATGTATATAAGTTAGCTTAGTTAGTTTTATTTCTGTTATATTTTGTTATTCATCCTATATGTAATCCTTCGTTTGTAATCTTTTTCATTCAACCAATTGATCAATGATATGAGTTTATTCAGGAAGTTTATTCTTCATTCATCAAGCCATATTGATGTTTTGAGATGGTTGAGAGTCATATCAAGCAAGATTAACATTATAAGTGAGGGCAACTCGCATAATATCATTAGCTTATAGAGTTAAGTTAGGTCTAAATCAAAATTCTAATATGTTATCACAACCTATCATAGATTTTTTTTTGGACCACATGCAGATGTTTAGGCATGCAGAATTTACGCTCCAGATGTTGCGTTTTAGACGTGAGCATATTGGTTAGTGCAATGATATAAACAATGTTTATAACCCTTACTCCCGAGCTAACTTTTGAGGTTGAGTTAGCTCCAAAACCAAATTCTAACGGAAATTTCCAAAATAAAGCATTCGCTGTTTGTGTCAGTGACTATAAGAATTCTTTTATTAGGTCTTACTCAACCTTACAAAATACTTGTAAAGTGAGAGGTGCCTCTCTTTATAAACTAATTTCAGACTTTATCTCTTTTCAATTTGAGACTTGAATTTTTCTTGACACTTACCTCTTTTTGTCTTCTTCTGGAGAAGGGAATTTGCAGTACTAATCAGCAACAACCACAGAAATCAATGGAGACCGATCCTCAGCATGTTAACCACGACAACTTTAGAGCTAACACGAGCTCGAAATTACATCAGAACATTACCCTTCCTACAGAAACATATCAGGCCACAGAATCTTGTACAATGGTACCACAGAACATGGAGGAGGACCAAAAAGCATTACCATCGACAAATAATGCTGATAGACCTTCGTATGATGGATATAACTGGAGAAAATATGGACAGAAGCAAGTAAAAGGAAGCGAGTATCCTCGAAGTTACTACAAGTGCACATATCCTAATTGTCCAGTTAAAAAGAAAGTTGAAAGATCATTAGATGGTGAGATTGCAGAAATTGTTTATAAAGGTGAACACAACCATGGAAAGCCACAACATCAAAAGCGAAACTCGGGAGCAACATCAGGAATGATTTCTGATGGAATGGTTCAAGATAAAGTATGGAGTAATAATAGTAATCAGAATGAAAGGAATGAAGGAAGAATAGAGAATCAAGTCAAAGCTTCACAGCCTAACGATTCTGCTCTAGAAAATTCTTGTGGTCTAAGTGGGGAATGTGAGGAAGGAAGCAAAGGATTTGAGGCAGAGGAAGATGACCCTAGAAGTAAAAGAAGGTGATTTTTTTTTACTAAATCTATAGCCTGAAAATAAATAAAAAGAAACAGAGAAGAAAAAAACACTAGGAAAATAAAATTTATACATAGCAGCTGCATGAGTTTGCAATATATAACTTCATATTATTTGCAATGTTTTAAAAACTGGACCAAAAAGACAGCTTCAACCGTGAACCAGCCAGTTCGTTGTTTGGTTTCATTCCGGTTATACTATAGTCTAGTTGAATCAGATTGAAATAGAGTTGAACCAGTTTTCATTTTATTTATTTTTTACTTTTTTTGTTTATTTGTGTCATCCAGTTCAACCATGATTCGGATGTTTCATTGATTCGATCTCTTGTCCGATTTTTAATTTGAAATCATTGGTAACTAACTAATTTGTTCCGCATTAAGTCAATTAAGTCTGCGCATTGTCCATACAGTAACGTGTTAACGTATTAGTAATTATAATTTTTGAGGTAACTAACTAATTTGTCATGATAAATTTTTAATTAAAGGATAACTTATGTTAAAAGATTCTCATTCTTTAGGAAAAATGAGAATCAATCAAATGAAGTGGCAGTATCAGAGGAAGGTTTAGTAGAGCCAGGCATTGTGATGCAAAGTTCTGTGGATTCTGAAGTCCTTGGAGATGGCTTTCGCTGGAGGAAATATGGGCAGAAGGTGGTGAAGGGAAACCCATATCCCAGGTTTATACTTTTCTTCTTCAAAGTAACTTTTATAAATGAGTTGTTTCAAGATTACTTATATAGCAAGGTTCTAAATTCTGCTAGGTCGAGTACATAGGCAATTTTGTACCTGAAATCGTAACCATCTATAAAATCAGTATCTAACTTTTACAAATTAGTATGATATGACACGTTGAATGAAGACGCAGCACTTGATGTGGACTCCACATCACTAAGTTTGAGTTTTTATTCAAATGACTAGTGATCCTAGTATCTTTTTCTTTAATCTCAGTTTTTCTTCTTCTGACAATTGTATTTTTTTTTTAATCTTGCAGAAGTTACTATAGATGTACTAGTATCAACTGCAACGTTCGCAAGCATGTGGAGAGATCAATAGATGATCCAAAATCATTTGTGACTACATATGAAGGAAAACACAACCATGAGATGCCACTCAAGAACACAACAAATATGACCTCTGAAAAAATTCAATGACTTCTCTTAAGTAAAGATAAACCTTATTGACACTTTCATTTATTAGTTAACAATAACAGTATAGTTATTATGACTAAATGCTTTGGATCCTCTTATAGATGGTGACAATTTGGAATGTAGTAACTACAGAGACTATGATATTTACTTACTTTCTGTTGCAACATTTGATGACAACAGTCAGTCTTGGTATTTGGTGTTGGTTTGTAACTTCGTATACTATTCTGGTAACACTGGCACCATTGTCCTTCAATTACTTTCATGTTATTAATTAATTGTATCACATTAATTTTGTGAGTTTTTTTCAGTCTCAAATAAGTCATTTAAATCTCAAAGCATGCATCGAGTTGTTTCTTTTTACTGTTAACGTTGGTTATATAATGTTGATGTATTTACAACGGTGGTACTGGCAGTGACAAGTTCAAATACAATTTACATAAAAAAAAAAAATTTAAAATAATTTCATTCAAAGTAAAATCTCATAAAATCTAAAATTAAAATTAATTAGAGTTCCAATTCTTAACATTTTTTAAATGGTCAATGTTAGTAGATTAGTATTTTCTTTTTTATTCAATTTTGAACTCAAAACCTTAAACTTTTTTAACTTTTAACACAAATAAGTTGAGATAACTAACTTCGTTTATTCTAACGTTTTAAATTGCTAACGTTGTTTCTTCTTCAACTTCAATTAATAGCATTGATTATATGCTTCTTCATTTTTGTGTCAATCACATCAACAGCTACATAAATTTCAGCCATCACAACAACAGCAAACACATTCTTTGGGTAATCGTTACTGCAGAAGCCTACCCAATTGTTGCCTTGGAGAAGCATTATCAATCAATGCTATTAATTGAAGTTGAGTTGAAGAAGGAGGGAAATGTTGAAGAAAAAATAACTCTTTTCAATTTGAAGGTGAATTTTTTAATTTTAATAATAAAAAAAATAATTTGTCAACTAAATCTTATTTGGAGATCTCAATAGTCAATATTGATATGGACACATTAGTTAGTCTCAAATAATCATGGTGTTTTTTTTTTTTAAGTAGTTAAACGAAATCCATAAGTAGTTAAACGAAAACTAAAACACAAAATCAAAGTCGTGCTAGGAAAAAGCTTATATGGTTATACTTATTTTTTTTGAAAGAATGATTATAATTAATTTTTTTTGAGGGGTGATTATAATTAAATAAAGGAAAAATTACACCCACTTTCCCTGAGGTTCACTTAAAAAACACTAACACCCCCTCTAGTTTTCAATTAAACACCTACCTCCCTTAAATTTCATCTAAAGTGACAAACACATCCCTTTTGATTAACTAGAGGGATGTTAGTGTTTTTTAAGTAAACCTCGGGAGAGGTGAGTGTAATTTTTCCTTAAATAAATAGCATAAAAGACTGCAAACTATATTTTTATCTAATATATTTTTCCCCCATAGACTAATGAAAGAAAAAAACTTAACGTTGAGTTTAGTAAATTCATATAAGTTGATCTCAAAATAATGAAAGTATAATCATTAAACTAATTTTTATTAGAGAGTCGGGTCATTCATGGCAAGTGTTTCATTTTTTATTTTGTTGAAGCAATGGCAAGTGTTTAAATTAATTAGTTTTTTTTTTGAAAGATATTAATTAGTTTTTCTTAAATACGAAGTCTCTATCCATTTTTTCCCTCAAAAAAGTCTCTATCCATTTTCACTATTTTTTTTAAGGATTAGATTAGATGTGGTCTTAATTTTTTTCTTTTCATGATTTAAGAATTGCCGAGATCACATTTATCACTTTACTCTATAACTGATATGAACTTTATATAGTCAGAGAATCCAAAATTCACAAGGTCAAATAACTTTGGATAATTACAAAAATATCAAATGGTTAGCATTTAAAACAAAATTTTGAGACATGCAACTTTTAATTATTTCAAAGAGCTGAAATGACTCATGTAGTCACTTCCGACTACAAGGAATCTAATTATCTCTTTAACTCTCTCATCCACTTACTAAGTCAACCTTATATCACATTGCACATTCTTCACCTAAAGTGACTATGCATAAAAAAAACTCATTCAAACTTTGTTCTAATCATTTGATTTTTCCCTCTAATTTTTCTTTTCTAAATGCAGTTGGTTTTCATCTAAATTACTTTTTGACAGAACTAGTCGGTAGAAAGGTGAAAATGAAAGAAAAATAAATTGAGCCCCATCTTATGTCTTGTAATAATTATTGAAACATCTTTAAAATTTACAGCTGTTTTAGTACTTGTGGTTGTTCAGTTATTATTGTCATAAAGTTGAATTTCAAGGGCGGCCAAAATTGTGATTGTGATCACATCAATAAGTTATACACTGCCTCAAATATATATAAATTAAATTAAATGAACATAACACATTTTTCCTTATAGTTTAGGACTTCTTCTAATAAATGCATTAGGTATTTTAAATTTTTAGATTCCTAAGGTTGAGACAGTAAGGAGCATACAGTAGTGGGTGGCATGACATGTTAAATAAATAAATTTAATTTAAAAGCACTTATTTTATAAATGAAGTTGGTTTTGGAGATGATCCAGTGAGGCACATTAGAACCAATCATGGTGTTTCCCCGACAAAAAAAAGAAACCAACGACTAAATTAATGGACTCAAACTAAAAATACACACAAAATTTAAAGACAAAAAAACATAAAGCAGAAAACATAAACACTAGAACACATGACATAGCCAGAGAGAGAAAAAAAAGAACATAAAAAGAGGTTCTTTTCCAAGTTTCCATAGCTGCTGCAACCCGAGAAACTTGTTCCGGGTCGGGTTGATTCTTCAAAGGGAAGAGAGAAAAATGGGTTGGATTCCATGTTCTGGAAATTCAGGAACTAAGAAGAAGATTGTGAAGATGGAAGTTCAAGATAGTGTTGCTCCTCAGATTAAAGCTACCCCAGGTACTGTTATTATTCATTTATTTGTTTATGGTTTTGATTTGTGATACCCTATTGGAAATAATTGAGCTTTCATTTTATGAATATGTTTTTAAATGTGTCTTGTACAAATTTATCTATTGCTTTATTTGGGTTTATTGTAAAAAAATTAAAAAGATAATTTTTTTAGCTGGAATTTGATGTGGTTAATTACTGCAATCTTTTTAGTGATTGACCAAAAATGGAATTTGATGTGATTTATGTATGAAATTGTACATTTGTCACAAAAAAAAAATGTATGAAATTGTACAAAACTAGCAGCAAGAGGAACATGTACCTTTGCCATATACAGATCATAAAAATATCAACATGTCTAAAAATGTTATGATTACAAAGTATTAGGCATGTGTTCTGCAAACATATATGTAGCTTTACTCTTTTATAACCCTGAATGATTAATTGAATTATTGTTGAGAGGACATTAAAGTCACCAAAGTCACAAAATCTCAAAGTTAGACAATTGTTTTACATTAAATCTGTGACATTACTTGGTGATATAAGAATGAAGAATAGGCAATCCATAATTTGCATATAAGAATGAAAGAGGTAACAAGCTGAATATATCGGAGACTTTTCTCGGCTTAAATCATCGTGTTGTGTTTTCTTAATCATCTGTAACACTCTTGAAAAATTTCTTATCCTTTCTATAAGACCCTTTAAATTTTCAACTGTATTAATTATTTCTTTATCAAAATATCTCTAAATATTTACATTAATATTTTTTTTTACAATGAGTTAGTAATAAATAGTATGAGGAATATAAATCAATCCTCTCTCCTTAAAGGTAAACCTGGATAAACAATACCAGATATTAACAACTTTAATACTAGTACTGCTAGCAACTTGCTTAATTCTCGTGATATAGTCAACATGGTCTATATTTAGGGATGAAGGTAACAATACAAGGCTTCAAAGGAGAAACATAATGTTCGTAAACAATTGTATGTTTGTACTGTAGATGATGATTTTGAAACGATTCATAATGTTTGTAAAATCTGTTTGTGATTCATATTATACTAATAATCTTTAGATATTTGTTTTTGGAGCTTCAAAGGAGAAACATATATGGTAGTATTTCAATGGTTCCTAAAGATTGCAATATCATGTGTTGGTCTTAGAAGCCAAAGATAACCATGCTTTAGTGTGCTTCTCCCCCGTTAAATCATTGTTCGTCTCACTTGTGTGCAGGGAAGTTGAAGAGGAATTCATCAACAAATTCCAAAGATACATCTAAAAATGGGAGCACTGAACACATTGCAGCACAAACTTTCTCATTCCGCGAATTAGCAACTGCAACTAGAAATTTTAGAGCAGAATGTCTTTTGGGGGAGGGAGGCTTTGGTAGAGTATACAAAGGGCATTTGGAAAGTATTAATCAGGCGAGTATACTTTATCATTTAACTGTTAAAATAATAGATTGAATTTTGCCAACATTGAACGCTTCAGAAAGGTTGAGTTTGTAATGTATTTCATCCTTTCTAATATCGAATATAGGTTGTCGCCATCAAGCAACTTGACCGAAACGGACTCCAAGGGAACAGGGAATTCCTTGTTGAAGTATTGATGTTAAGTCTACTTCACCACCCTAACCTTGTCAACCTTATTGGTTATTGCGCCGATGGAGATCAAAGGCTTTTAGTTTATGAATATATGCCATTAGGATGCTTGGAAGATCACTTGCATGGTATTTCATTTCAACTATGCAAATGTCCTTTTCTCTCTCTCTCTCTCTCTTTTGAATTCGGTGTTGTCTTCTTGTCGTTATTTATGGATCATATATGTTTGATTTGCAGATATTTCTCCTGCCAAGAAACGGCTTGACTGGAACACACGAATGAAAATAGCTGCGGGGGCAGCAAAGGGGTTGGAATATCTACACGACAAAGCTAATCCTCCGGTCATATACCGAGATTTGAAGTGCTCCAACATTTTGCTTGGTGAAGGGTATCACCCAAAGTTATCTGATTTTGGTTTGGCCAAACTAGGCCCGGTCGGAGAAAACACCCATGTATCGACAAGAGTTATGGGAACCTATGGATATTGTGCTCCAGAGTATGCGATGACTGGTCAACTCACTCTAAAATCAGATGTTTATAGCTTTGGCGTAGTTCTTCTCGAAATAATTACAGGAAGGAAAGCAATTGACTATTCGAAATCCGCAGCAGAACAGAATCTTGTCGCATGGGTAAGAAAGTCTTTAACTTCAGAATTTGTGGTAGAAATCCTGTTCTTTTATTAGGATTTTTATCATCCTGTTCTATGTTTTATTCATTTCTCAAGAAATTACTATTATGGTTAAAGATAGCATTCAAAGTTAGGTGACTTTTCAAGGGGCGTATTTTCGATTGACCTTTAATTATTGAAGTACTTCATTCACAATGAAGTTTGATATATGGTTTGATTTTTGCTCTTTATCCGAGTAGTAATTTTGGAATGGACTATTGTGATGTAATTGCAGGCTAGACCGTTGTTCAAAGATCGAAGGAAATTTTCACAAATGGCCGATCCTATGCTTCAAGGGCAGTATCCTTCAAGAGGGCTATACCAGGCCCTTGCTGTTGCAGCAATGTGTGTTCAGGAACAAGCTAATATGCGTCCGGTTATAGCTGATGTTGTCACGGCTTTGTCTTACCTTGCATTGCAAAAACACGATCCCAATGCAGTTCAAAACTCTCGCCTCGCTCCTAGTACTCCTACTAGAACCAGGAGGGGGCGATGACACAGAGCTGAATCTTTGGCGGGCATAAAATAGTCTGGTGAAAATTTCGAATATGTTGTTTAATGGGGTCACAATATGCTTCAAAATATAGGTTTATATAGATGTTAATATCGAGTGGTCTTTTGTGGTGTTATCTCAGCTCATAGGATATGGATAGTTAAAAAAAAAACCTTGTGGAATTTTGTTCTACGTTTTGGTGTTCAAAACTGCTCCTATTTCTATTTTAGAGCTAAGGTGGCATTTCCTCTTTTTCTATAAATATTTATTGAAGAGCAATTTTTTTGATTCATAATTGATGATTCATGGCAAAAAATAGAAACTGCAAAACGTAGGTTCCATGGTTAGGCAGGTCCATCCAATTGAATCTAGCAAGTGTTTCTTTCAAGTGGCCTTCCAACTCGGCAGAGCAACTCCTAAGCATAGTGTTTTGTACTGGTTTTGCAGCATCCTCTTCCGCAGTACCTATACCTTTGGCTATTTGATTAGAGTTGGAACAGTACTCTATGTTCCAACAATATTTGACTTTGACAATGCTTGTTTGACAATAGTGGTCTTCAATGCTTGTTTGACAATGCAATCCCAATTAAGTAAGTTCTCTTTGGTTCACTTATTATAGCAACAACTTGGCCCACAAGAATCTTCATCCTATATTTGACTTTGACCTATCGCATTCATAAGGACTAGTGCTGAAAATGGGAAATGGATTCAGTGCCGTAAAAAATAACACAATTGTTATCCCAACCATTGAACGAGTTTGACAATGTCACACTAATGCCATCCAATGGCTATAATTGAAAACTGTCTGAAACTGTGTTGTTTCACTACAACAACAAACCCTAATCCCTGAAAATGAAGATCAGCTCACTGTACCCCATGATATTAGACGACGTGGAAAATGAGAGTGAGGAAAAAAAAAGCGGAAGATAAAAATAAAAAAATAACTTATAAAATGAAAAAAATGGCTCATTTCAGTGATCATACGGTTGAAAACATATCATGTGCATGTCGAGAGTGTTGTACAAAGTTAAGGACGAATTTTGTGGTTTACTCAAATATTATTGAATTTTATTTGAAATTTTATAAATGTTAATCTCAAGGTGAGACCTAGTATGCCTTTGAAAATTGGTGGGCAATTTACCCAAACCAATAAAAATCAGCCACGTGTCATCCATTATAAAAATAACTTTTTTTAAAAAAAAAACATTTATTATTTTATTTTACAATTTTAGCATGTATTTTGTTATTTACATATTCACTCCATTTTAAATTAATGATATTTTACGATTTAAACCATCAAATCAATTAGATTTTCCTTTCAATCCAATCACTATCCAAACCCCCATTTTTTTTAAAAAAAAATCTGGGTTAGGACAGATTTATTTAGACATGCATGCATTCCAATTAAGAGTGGCTTTACAAAATCATTAAAAATAAAAAATACCACCCCTAGGATTCGAACCAAGGCACACACACTTTTGATTAAATAACTTAACCATTTGACCAATACATCTTGATAAAACAAATTGAAATGCAAAATATATGTTATCAGTGAGCAATATTTTTTTTTGCAGCGTCTTATAATCCAAGTTTTAGTAAAAAAAAACTCAATATATATGTGTATATTTTTTTTTGGAGGGAATATGTGTATATATATATATATGATA
>Ga0228711_1001532_pt1 | contig 34203 bp, 14 predicted proteins | sample MedpolnodulmetaG_2_FD_177996 | JGI IMG/M metagenome (GOLD analysis project Ga0228711, IMG submission 177996) | Root nodule microbial communities from Medicago polymorpha collected in Santa Monica, California, United States - brown nodules | ecosystem: Host-associated > Plants > Roots > Nodule... | reverse complement strand
GTAAAAATATTAAAAAAAAAAAAAAAAAAAGCCTTAAAAAGACATCTTTTATATAAATAAAAGAGTACATATGAAAGTTATTTACAGCATTTCATAACAAAAACTTCAATTATTACCGTAAAAAAGTAACCAATCTTTATAATTAAATAAATAATTTTATTTGTACGAAAAAATAGTTAAACATAGTATTACATTTTAAAAATATTTTTTTTATAGTTTAGTTATTTTTAATTGCACATAGTGTAAATTGATATTTCATAACCAACAAGATGTATCATATCCCATATTGTCCTTACAAAATTCTATCCATTAAATTTTAAATCTAAATATCAATGGTTACAAATGACTTATGTATGGGTACACAAATTTAACAATTTGTGTACCTTAAAAGCCCCATATGAACTATTATTGTATATCCCATTCCAATCATAGTCCTACGTAGCCACGCTCAATCGTCTTCATCTTCATCATTGTTCGAATCCACAACCTCCTTGTGATCGTTGTCTTCATTGTTCTAATCTTCACTATTGTCGTCATCAACATCGTGTCTATGTTGTCATGTCCAATGGTGTTGTGGCGCAAGGGTCTGAGGCATGAGTTCATTTGAAAGGAATATTGGGAGAGGTTTATGGATGACGGATTTATCACCGTAGACGTGATGTTCAGGGAAAACTTGTGAGGCATTCCCTTACGAACTATACTGTTCCATTGTGAGCATGTCAACTCTATCACAAGCACTTACCATTGGAACGAACATGTTCCTCGCACATCCAACAAATTCAAACGAACAGAGGCTATCATCTCAAGAAGGCTCCCACGAGAAGTCCTCTAGTCATCACTCTTTATGAAGAGCAACGACTTGATGGGCTACTGTTCTGAACCAGCCAAATCATTTACGCTCAATTACTTAGGCCCAATACAAACAAAGCCCAAACTCCGCATTTGGCAACATTACTTGCAACACACCCCCTCCCCGCGAGGGAGGGGGTGCTTGGAGCAAAGGAGTCATATTCAAACGAACGGTAACAATCATCATCATGGCTCCCGCAAATCTCTCCTCGACGGTTACACTTCCTACGAATTTGTATCTGACAAGCACATGTGTGCCTTACAACGGATCTGCAAACACCCACCTCTATTTAAAGGGGACTCTTTGCGGTCCCCAAGGTTAGAATCTACTATATCCCTTAATCCTCATTTTGATCGCATACTGACTTGAGCATTGAAGTGTCTGCAGGTACACCCCATCCCTGTCGTTTCAGCTCTCAACTGACGCATTCCACCACCATTCAACCACCGTACAATAGAGATGGTAAAAATCATGGATTGTCAAATAGTTCTGAAATGAAGGAAAATTGTGAAATTAGAAATAAGGAGACCAAAATTACGATTTAACTAAAATAGGAGGATCAAAACTGCAGTTATGTGAAATTCTTCCTATAGTCGAGATATCAATTGAGTGAATTAAATGAACAAAATATCATTTTATTTTCACACAATAAAATAATCAAGCATTTTTTATCTGTTTAATAATATGTAGAAAAAGTAGGACTAAAACTGTCAAGTTTATTATTATTTTTTCGAAGGACAACGACCAAGTTTATTTATACATAAACTTGTATGATAGGATACTTTTGAATGTGCTATAATGATATTTAATAATGATTCGACTTTTAGGAAGAGTTTCTAACTAAAATCTATATATTTAAAAAATAAAAGCAAATATAGCACATAGTATTTTTCTACTGTTGACGTAGACATATTTTTTACATTATAAAGTTATCAAACAATTTTTATTTGTTACATACATTGAAGAAAAACCATGACTATAATTATCAAATTTGTCTATATTATGATCCTACTTTTTTCTCCGTTTCTTGTGGTAGCCCAAATTTATCGTAAGCCTTTCATAACCCTTCTAACTTTATGTTACCTTATAGACAATCTTTCATTCTCTTTTATTAACTTTGTTTTTTTATTCTTCTTCTCCATCTGGTTTTGCATCACAGCAAGATGGTGTTTATATGACAAGGATTGTCCACAGAACATGTGTCGTCCTGGTCGAATTCCAAAGTGCATTTTTGGACATTGTAATTGCGTTAAAGAGCGAAGTTGAAAAATAAGTATGTATTACGTGTGTGTGTCTATATATATATATATATATATATATATATATATAGATGAGTTTGAACTGCCTTTTTCCTTTTTCAATTTGATCCTTTGTCTAAAACATTTTATTTACTATTTTATCATTTTTATACCAATATTTAAATTATTAATTAGAAAATCGATAAATCTCATTATACTACAATAGAAACAATATTATCTTAAAAACATATAACGAAAATAGACGATATTTCAGTTAGATTTTTTTCATTATTCCAATTATACCCTTAAAAAAATTCTTCTATAATAATGTTATATTGTTGGTACCATTGAAAACGATAAGAGTTTATATTATATTTGCAATATTGTTGAGTAACTCTAAAAGATAAGCATGATTTGTTACAATAAGCCACAAACATCTATACATATAATTTTAATCAAAATTTAAATTGCATAAAAACATTATTTATAGTTTACATGCGTTTCCGCAATAAAAAGAACAAATAGACGGGCTACGTGCCGTCAACCGCTAGTGCCTATAATATTATTTTACTATCATAATAATAGCACTCTTGTAATTTTACACAAGTCTCGCATTGATAGGAGATGACTTGACAATATGTTTATAAGTGGGGACAATCCTCACTTCATAAGCCAAATTTATGAGATTGTGTTAGGCCCAACCACGATTTCTAAGACGGTATTAGAGTCTCTTCAAGTTCCGTTGAACCACCTGCTATCAGATTTCTGCTATCGAGCCACCTACCATTTATGTCCATAAACCAAACCCAATATTGCTGGTCGTAAGGGAGTGTATTAAAGAGTCTCACATCAGATATGAGATGACCTGAAAATGTGTTTATAAATATGAGAAATCCTTACCATAAGCCGATTTTGCGGGGTTGTGTTAAATTCAACCACGATTTCTATGATAATTTATCTCACAATTTAATGTATATTTCTTCGACCTTTCAGTTTTTCGTTTTACTTTACAAACATGTTAATCAGATAATACATGTGGTATCACCTTTGTTGTATTGTGAATATATATTGAATCAGAAAGAAAGTTGGAGTTCTTATTGGTGTTTGATATTTTATATCATGCATGATGAGTATTCAATTATCTCAGCTTATGGTACTATTTTACGAAATATGGTTTAGCATTTAATGGTTTGGTAGACAAGTAACAAAATTATGCCACAACTAGTGGATCTTATTATGTTCCCCTCTTAAAAATCTGATATTTGGAGTAGACCTTGGGTTCCTGTATTGTTTATGAGTTATGTCTTGACCTCGGATAGATAAGTGTCTGATTTTGTCTTGACCTTAATAATTATAGTGTCTTGTTACATTTTTTTTACTTAAATGGTTCATACATGTACACATCACTCTATTTTTTTATAATAATATCTAATAAACATTCAATTCCTCCAACCCATCACCTCACACAAACGTCTTAAATGAGACCCATTAACCATCTATCAAGTATCAATAAATCTATATCATAACATCTCAATATTCTAATATTAAAAAAATGTGGGTCCCACTTAAGATTGGAGTGACGTTATGTGTAGCTATTGTTTGTGTTTTGATGATGTTAATTAGATAGTTTATTTGATGATGTTTAAATATTGGTTGTTATAGCCTAATATCATGTTAAAGCACACCTAACAATTCTTGCCTCATTGTTTTGTATTATCCGTTGTTGTCTAGGGTGTTGTTTGTATGTAGAAAACTTCATTTTATAGGATAAAACTGTTTTTCTAGTAGATTGATTCGATTCAAAAGGTTTTGAATTGTATCGTTAAATGTTTATCCCATTTCTCCACATGTCTAGTGCATTTTGAATCGATTCATGAATTGAAGAATCACATCGTTAATGAATCGAATCAAATTAGTTTGATTTGTATCACTGGTTTCTTTCGGTCTTGCTTTTTACCTTGTTGAATCGATTCATAAGTCTTTTGAATCGTATCACCCTTCAGCTGGAGTAATATGATTCGATTTAAATATAGTCTGAATCGTATCAACCTTCTTAGCTCACCTTGCTTGTTTATAGTTGTCCGAATTGATTCACACATTTGATGATTTGATTCATTGTGTTGTTTTTGGCAAAATATATATTTGCACTTGCCACTCTTTTCTATATATACTCATATCCTCATATAACCCAAACTACCAGATCATTTGCATCTATTCTCTCTAGAGTCTCCAAACCTCATTTTCCATTTGATCTTCAGATCAAACACTTTTCCTAAGAATCATTATGGTCTTTCAGTCATAGATTGCTAGAATGTTATATGGATTGTAAGTTGATTGCTTTCAAGGATATTGATTGGGAATCAAAGATCTAAAGTGAAGTGAGTAATTTCATTCCACCTCCATGGGTATTTGGGGTTCTTTATAATCTTCTCAAATTTAAGGGGATCCAACCACCACACATAACAAAGAGGAGTTCGAGGGAAGAGCTTCAAGGATTGCATGGGTGATTAAAGATTTGAAGACTTGAAGAAACGCCAATTTCAAATGGTATTTAAAGGTTGGGGGTTGTGGTTGTATAGGAATTGAAAATTAGGGTAATTGAAGGAGTTCTTGTAATCACAACATTGTAATCAAATTTCTATTTTAGTGGAAATCCTTGATAGAGACATTTTCTATCAAGAATAGTGGGGGTAGCCCGATGAGAGTACGAAAGAGAGAACCATTATAAATCGCGGTGTCGTTTCTCTTCACTTCCTCTTTTACTTTGTGTTAATATTGAGTATATGAATTTTTGATAATTGTTTCTCATTGATTTGAATGTGATCTAAATTTTAATTTGTTAACCTTTACTTGATTAATTGAATTGAGTTTTCTCTCAAACACATATTGATCACATTTGAATTCAATCAAGTTTCAATTCATCAAATTCATATACCTTGTTGTTCATTAGTTATAGCTCGATTCATTACTCTTATGTTTAGTTTAAGAATTGTTTTGTTTTGTATATTGTGCTGAGAATTATTGATAGTTGATTGTATTATGATTTAGCATTTGAATCTCTCAAATCAATAGTAAATCTTATTGTGTTTTTTATTCTCTTAATCTCTTTGTCATAGTTATCGTTTCAAGCATAGATCCAATAAGTCAAATTGTTTTCAAACAGGCTTTCGCTAAAAACTTGATAAATTTTGTAAAATGCTATTCACCTCCCCTCTAGTGCGTATTCCATCTTGTCATATAGACCAACATGGAGTTCTACATTGAGACCTTGTTCCTATTAGATACTCAAAATAATTTTTTTCCCAACGGAGGTATCTAATAGGTACCGATTCTTAAAGGTAATCCTCCATTGGGGATGGTCTAACATATTTTTGAAAATGTTGAATGTACAACTCATATGAGTGTATACATATTGAAATGAAGATAAAAAGAAAGTAATATGATATATGTAATAAATTAATGATATGATATGAAGAGATATAATATGTGTTTGGTTTGTCGTTCCTAAAAAAAGTCATGTTTGCACAATTTCCAATGCAGTTTTTCAACATAAAAGTTAAATGCATTTTTTCAACATAAAAGTCAAACTCTCCAAATTGAAACTTCTTTTCGTCCATTTGATGCCACTGCCCGCATATCCAAACATGTTAATGCATTATAAAATAAGATGTTGAATGGATGTATAAAAAAGTGGATGTTTCAAATATCATGGTTTTTATTATTATCATTTTTATTTTAGTTTTCTTCTTCTTTGTGGGCCAGTATTTAGACTTGTTGTGTTTTTCTTCACGTGTTTATGTAGTTTTATTTGATTAATTGTTATTGTTCTATTTTTCTTGTCATTTTTTAGTTGTTGTTTGTAATGGGTTGAAGTATCTCCTGTACTCTTTGTTCTTTTTAAACTCATTTTCAATGAAAAAAAATTAAAAAGGGGAACGTAAATATAGGGGAGCAATTGAAGGAAAAAGTCTAATCTTGAATGGCGTCAAATGAGAATTTATCAATGATTAAGAGTAGTTGTCAGATGTCATGATGTACCATATAAAATACAGGTACCCTAACCACTCACCTAACATATAATATTATATTAAAGAGAGAATATTATATAAAAGGATATAATTAGAGGGGTATTGCAGTTCTCATATGATATAGTGAATGTTGAGGATTCCGTTGTCATAAAGTATATAGTGTGATATTTTAATTATTATCATAATACATAAGTGAAAGTGGATGTAAAACACCCCATTCTAATTGCTATCGTCACACCTCTATGGATACGGGTTGCAAAAACTTGAAACCCCATTTTTGAATGATAAAAGCATATTTACTGGCAAAAATAGGTAGTGTATGCACTGTATAGACCTTTACACGCGCTCTGCACAAACCTTTTGTGCACAACGTGCACGTGGCCAAGAAGATCTGGTTAATCAATGCTCGAAATGCGCACCGTGAATGTACTCCTTGCACAGGGTGTGTGACACAAAGGCCATTTCCTTTTGTTTTCTTTGACATGTGCTTAGTACATAGGGCAAAATATTTCCAAGTTGTTTCCTTCAAAATCATCAGTGTACTTGGTCTTCTTTGTACCATAATTTCTATGAGATGTCTTTGATCAGATGAACCCCGTGGTCTTTTCTAAAAAAGACTAAAAACACATATAGAGTTGTATGGTTAGGGAATAAAAACACATACAACGACTCAATACAAAATATTACAAAATATTTTTCAAACCATAAGTAACTCACTCTAAATCCTCTTGAAAGTCATAAAATAAGTAATAAAAGATTTGATAAAATTCTAAAATCACCATATAATATAATGTCATCGGTGCACGTCATCACCATATAAGCTTTTTTCATGTGTCAGAATACGCTTGGCACTCACCAACACGTTTCTGGCACACACCAATGTGTGCCTTCCAATGATTGGCACATGCAAACTTATTTTCACGCTTAATCCTTAATGTCTCATTAAGGATGTGAGTTCAAGACTTTGATTCCACAACGCTCAAACGATCTCCACAATCGATTTTGGTTGCTTCTTTAGTTCTTGCACTATATAAATAGTGTTTCACTATCACTTCTCCTTATAGAAAAACCCATCAATCAATGAGTTTTCTATCTTCTCCCTCTTTTGCTTGATGTAGTTCTGAGCCACTTCTCCTTTTTGTTTCCCTTCGAAATTAAAGATCGATCATCGAACCACATTCCCTTCGATTTGTTCCTATGAAAGTTATAGTGGTCTTTGCACCATACTTGAGTGATCTCAATACCATAATATAGCGGTCTTGGTACCATATTAGAGTGGCTAGTGTACCATACTTGAGGGTGTATTTCTAAAACATGGTCCTACACTACAGTAAGATTCTTATACAATTGTGGCTAGACTGTTTTATTCTAGAGACGCCGTGGTTGATAGTTTGCTAGCACAATTTTGGAAAATACCACGAAACGTTTTAAAAAGAGCGCCCTAACCCACGACTCATTCCAATAATTTTTTCGACGACAAAAATAAATCTTTTTTGAACTACTATCATGGATAATTTAAGAGAATAAACTAAAAACACTTCATTAAAAATGTTATAAGTAATTTTCATTAGTTCTCTCATTCAGTATCACAAAATCTTATGCTAGTAAATGAACTCAATTAAACCAAACCAAACTAAACATATCATAATTTGACGGGATTGCATGCAGTCGAAACTACGTGCGCACTTGCCATCAAGATAGATCTAATCATCAAACTAAAGTTGAATAAAACATATTTAAAACAAGTTTTTTAAAAATTAGTCTAGTTTAAATTTAGATTGGTCGGTCTTAATCAGACAGTCAAATTTGTCAGGTTAGATAGTGATAGAATATGTGTTACTTAGTCATGTAATTTCTATTATTAAAAGAATATTAATAGGTATTCATTTGTATTAATTAGTCATTCATTTTGTATTCATTAGTCATTAAGAAAATGATAGCAAATTGATGTATATAATGCACTTAGATTATCAATGAAAAACATTCAGCTATTTTCGTATAGATAGCTTAGTCGTTTGAGATAAGGCTAAAGAGTTACATGTATCAAACATGAATACATGAGCAAATATTAATAGGGTCTTGTTAACGAGTACCATAAGAGCACTCTTTAAGGATTCTTAATAAAGAAATTATTCGTTAAAAAAGTCGAAAACTCAAATTTTCAATGCATTAATTTCATAAACTTTGACAAAAACTTACTATTTAAAGTTACTTAACAATGCCTTAAGGGCACTTATTAACGTTTCTATATTAATATAAGAGGTAAGTACTGACATTTATCTTTAATAACAAAATTTGTCGTGCACGATAATCCAAATCCCAATTTGATAGGGTGTTTTATGTGTATTGTTGTTATTGTTGTGATGCAAGAAACCGCGTTTTCACCTTTTCAGCCAACCTATAACACAACCTTTACGTAGTGAACAAGTCCAATCTTTGAAGGTTCTACTTCACATTGATTATGGACACATGGTAGGTAATCTAGAAACAGCCGTAGAAAAATCAAAGTTAGAAAGGTTAAACGCGGTTATACCAAACAAGAAAATTCTTCATTACGTACAGACAAACAATACCTCATTCACCACCAAAATTCTTTCGTATACTTAACTTGTAAACACAAACAAAGAAAAAAATTAATATTATATCTATCAAGTAGGGAAAAAAATGATATTTTTTTTACAAATAAGGGAAAAGAAAATTATTTTGTATTTGACCCATTATTTATTAGTCACATCACATACCAGCCTGGCTAATTAAAAACACAAGCCATTCATATACATTGTACACTATATATACACCACTTATGCACTTGAATATTACACACATTAATCATCCTACAATTTACAAACCATATATTTGGAGGAATCTTAGTCTAGTTTAAATTTACCTCTTCTTATATATTCTCTCTCAACCTTCTCATAAAAAATATTCATCTTTTACTCACTTCTTAGTTCTAATTTAACATTCATCTCTCTCAAAAAATATATTCAACATGGGTTTTGCTTCAATCAAAATGTTTGTGATATTAGGTCTTTTGGCTACCTCATGCATAGCACAAGCTCCTGCACCAGCACCCACACAATCATTATCACCAAATTCTGCACCAGCTCCATCACCCTCCACAAAATCACCAACACCCTCTCCTGCAAGTCCTCCTTCAACTTCTTCTTCACCAGGCTCAAGCCCAAGCCCAAACACTTTTTCACCACCAGCACCAGGCTCAAATGTCCCGGCGTCTGGCCCAGGTGGGGCCACACCGGGACAGCCGGGAGCTGATGCACCCTCTGCTGCATTCTCTATCACCAACACTTTTGTTGTTGTTACTGCTTTTGCTGGAATCTTCATGTCCATGGTTTTAGCTTAGATGGGTGTATACAGAAGTTTATTTTTTATTTATTGAATTCATGGTTTAGTAGGTTTGGAATTCAATTTTGTTTTATAGTGATTAATTTGTTGATGGAGTCTCTTGAGCCTTTTGAATAATATTGTTCCAATACACACCATTGGAATACTTGTTAGGGGGACATATTTATCTTATTTCGGTTCTCTCTGTTTTTTCTTTTTCATTTGGATTTGTACATGTAAATTTATTATTTTGATCATAGAAATAAGATCCATGATGATGATTATTATATGATTATATATATTGTTTAGTGATTTTCAGTGTACGTTTATTTAATCCTAGAGTATTCCTCAAAAAAAAAATCCTAGAGTATAATAATAGTCGTTGCAATAAGCCTATCTTTTTTTTACTGGAATTGTTATTTTATAGCTTATATTAAAAGTTATTTTCAAACTAAAAGTGATTTGGAAAAATATTTTTTAATTTATAAAAACACCAAAATTTTCTACAAATAACCATTAAAGTTGAGTACATGAATTATCTAAAACACAACAAAATATTAATCATATATCTATACCATAATAGGCAAATTTAAGGTGAGATAATTATTTTATATAGATAAATGAATTTGAGTTGAATAATTTAAACTACCTTAAATAAGAAATAAGGAATAGTTTGTAAGTTTTTGTCAAAAAAAAAAGAAGGAATAGTTTGTAAGTGTTAATTCTGATGATAAATATTGAACTTGTTTGGTTAGAAGTCGTGATCCGATCTCCAAATTGTTATTATTATTTCGTCTATTAAAAAAACAATCAATAAACAAATCAGAAATTTTGACTTGAACAAAAGAAAAATGAGGAATAAGCAAGATTGCAAGAACTTGTGATGATGCAAATTTGATGGTTGCTCTTTAGGCCCTATGTGTTGATCAAAACAGACAGAAAACAACATTAGAAGATATTTTTCGATAGGCAAAAAGTGTAAAATATACACTATTGAGAGATATCTTATGTAAATCTGAGAGACTTCGTAGCAACATGACGGGGTCTAAGGAGCAAGTATTTGCAAATTTTATCATTGAGGAGGTTGAGAGAATGGATAATTCTAAGAGTATTATTTTTTTCCATCCTATTCCTTACTAGCGCACCCTGTAATTTTTTTGAAAATGTCTTTGAGCAATCCGGATTTTAAAATCCAGATTGGTGTTTTCCTTTGTAATAGGGTGAAAAAAAATGAGTTTTCCATCAATTCGGATTTTTTAATCCGAAAAAAATCCAAAAAACTCAAAAAAATAGGACGCGCTATTTGATTTTTTCGGATTATATAATCTAAACACTCTCTAAACACCATTTTTTTCATGGTGGTGGTGTTGTCCGGATTACGTAATCCGGACAACACCAGCACCAATTATGAACATGTTTATAGCATTGATAGTCACTTTAAGGACAAAATTAATCTTCTTAGCTTTCATCCTTATATTTTTATGATTAAGACTCCCTTAGAAGGGACTTCTTACGGGACTCTGCCCTCAAAATCCAAAATTTCATCGTTTAGACCTTTTTTTCATGGTGCTGATGCAGTTCGGATTACGTAATCCGGACAGCACTAACACCAATTATAAACATGTTTGTAGCATGGATAGTCATTTTAAGGACAATATTAATCTTCCTAACTCTCATCCTTGTGTTTTTATGATTTTATTTGACATGAATTGACCCTTTTTTTGGTTGTTTTTAAAAGCAAAATTCAAAATTGCTGAAATGGGGGAGATTATGATTGCTGATTATACATAAGTATAGTCCGAATTATGAAATCCGGACTGCAAATGAGCATTTTTGGAAAAATTACAGGGCGCGCTAGTTAGGCATAGGGTGGGAAAAATAATACTCTAATTCTAATGAAACCCAACAACCATTTCTACTGTACTTGTATAGGTATTCATGACGATGCGAGTTGGTTTGATTTTAAAGTTAAAAGTCATTTGAACTGTTATATAAAAAATATGTGGTTTAATTTGATTTTGTTGGGTTTTAAAACAAAAATCAAACTGATATGGTTTGAGTTAATTCAGGCAGTTTGATTTTTGGCAAGACAACACAAAATTTAAATATGGCTACCAACAATTTCTTTTTTTATATTAGCCGCATCAATTAACTAATTTACAACAATTAACTTCTCTTCAAAAAAAAAAACAATTAACTTGAAATACCATTAGGTGCATAAGCAAAATATGCAACAAAATGGGTCTTAACATTTTTGGATTTTAAAGAAATGTTAGACTTAGGCTCTGTTTGGCAAGGGCAAGAAATTAGTTTATAACTTATAGCGGATAGCTTATAAGCTTGTATGATAAAAAAAAAGTTTCGTTTGATAACAGGCTTTTTACAACGAGTTTATAACCTATTTCAGGAGTTTATAGCTTATTTTCCAGATGTCATTTCAAGTAGCGTTTGAGCTTATAATTTATTGTTTTTTCTTCCATTTTTACGCTTATTAATGTATTTAAATACCACTTTTACCTCTAATATTTTATTACAATTTAAAATAAAATAATAACTATTAAATACATGAAGGTATACTAAGGATATCAACCTACAGGAGCAGGGTATAATTAAAATCACACTTTAACTTCTTTCTTTTTAAATTCTTACGATTTTGTTTTTTTTTTTTAATAAAAAATTATCTTTTTGGAGTATGAGTGTTTTTTGAAGAAAAATGTTCCAGAAAATTACAATTTAGAGTATTGCATATTTTCTTAAATTTATTTTCTTTCTACTTTCTTTCTCCAGGTATTCAATGTGGTTAATATTTTTTTTGTGTGGTTATAGATATCATAACATTTAAGTTTGACGAAATTTTCTTATTTAAAAATAAACTAATATTGAGTTGTCCATAACTTTTTTTTTATATAGACAAATGACAATAGTAATTGAAAATCCACGCACATGAGTAGAGAAGTCGGTTAAAAATGTTCCAAGAATTATTTTTATAACAATATAAAAAAATGTATGTTCTTGTCTTCATAAAAAATAGAGTGATATAAAATGTCATTTATGTCATTTTACATTTATAATCTAGATAACCACTAATTTTACTAAACACTTCAATTAACTTATAGTCATCAGTGCTATAAGCTATCAGTCATCCGCTATCAGCTATAGGCTATCAGCTAACTTATCAGTCATTCGCTATTTTTACCAAACAGAGCCTTAAATACAATTTTCCTCCCTTATGTTTGAAAACGTTACGATTTTGATCCTCTAATAAATACAGTTTTCCTCCCTTAAATGAATTACACTAAAACATCAAACGTCAATGACACCATTTAATAAGAAGAACACAAATGCAAAGTCAACACACAAATGCACATTTGACTCCATTGTTGTCTGTTGAGTAGCTCTTAAATCAGCTATTTGGATTTGTCTTGTATATCCTCTAATGCTTACAAATTTTGAAGTACTAGAATAAAGAAATTTTGGGAGACACAAACAGCGATAACTAAGGACTAACAGTGACATTTGATGATTCGTGCGGGATACTTGTATCCAACAATAAGAAGGAATCCTCCCAAATGGACAGCTTCCAAGAGATGACAATTAGATAGGTAAATCTTATGTCGGGTGTACCACGTTCAATGATGTTCTTTCATGGTCATGCCAACCTTAATCACCTTAAGTCATTTCAGTTTTTGGATTCTTACTTTTTGTTCGTTTCTTAATAGGGAATAATTTGTATTTGTAGTACAATCCTTTCAAATTTAGTGATACCGTTCTTCAACCATGTTTAGCAAACTAAAAGTTTGTTTGGGAATTAAGAGAAAAAGAGAGTGATTGGGTTGGGAGGGTTTTGAAGGAAAGGGGAGAAATGAAAAAATTGAGAAATTTCTCAATTTTTTTTAAAAAAAAAGTATTTGCTATAAACCAAAAAACAAAAAAACTATACCAATGTATTTTGATTTTTTCACAAACAAATTTTAGCTGGAATTTGACTATTTGCTCGTTTAGTTAGTTAAGGTTGTTAGAGTTGGCTAAGTGTCTCTTTTGCACAGTGTTTATAAAACAGAGTTTGATGGAAATCATAGGAAAAAACCATTTTAGCATAGAAGTTAGTATTTGAAGCTTTTGAAAATCACGACAAAAACACATCGAAAAACATTCAAACGTGCTTTTGTGTGCTGAAAACGGGAAACCAACGTGCACTAAATGTTAGTCAGAGGGTTATAATTAGTTGCACAATTTGTTAGTATAATTGAGGTCTATATAAGACCATCCATAATGGGCTTTGTTAAAAGATACTGAAGATGTTTTTTAGAAATCTACACTTCAAGGTGTGATTATCAACTTTTTAGTTATAACTTGCTAAAAGACACCTTCATAAAAATTAGTTGATGTCTTTTAACAAATGCATATAGGATAATTTGCTAAAAAACATCTTTATAAATGACGTCTTCTAACAAAACCCATCCACAATATATGGTATGAAATGGATCTTCGCTCATGTTATTTTTGTCAGAGGTATTATGAGAAAATAATTTAATATGATGAAAGTATAAAGATTGAATATAAAAGAAGTTATAAACTCCTCGTGAAAATGTCCTTCTAAAATAATAATCCAAGGGGATGCTTTCAAAGTTAAAATGAAAAAGTGGAAGAAATTAAAGAAAAGAAAGCAGAGTTTTGCAGCGACAATGATAAAAAGGAAGGCCACCAGTGGGCGCACGTGGGAGTTGTCTTTTGAATTGCACGCGGGCAATGACATGTCTCTATTTGTGAGAGGAACAAAACCTACAAACATCGTATTCTTCTTCTTAAAAATAAGAAAAAAGAAAAAAAGAGTAGGACAAGATATTTGCTAGTAGAAGAAAGTTTTGTGTTTTTCTAACTCATATAAACAAAAATAAGCTGCTCAAAAAAATAAAATAAGTTTTATTTATTGGAATCAAATATATTTATACAATTTTAATTAACTTTACTATATAATTAACATTAGTATTTTCTATTGACAAAGAGTATAAAGAAAACTCACACACACTAAATGAAATGAAGATGAGGTATTATGAAGAACGTGTCCATAAATTTTAATTAGGGTCAATATTATATCATAAAAATTAATATAAAACTATACCAACAAGTAAGCGATCAAAATTTACATAAGCTCTGTTTGTAATTGCTCTTAAAAGGTTTTTTTTTAAGTGTTTTTCCATTTCTAGCATATATATATATATATATATATATATATATATATATATATATTTTATTTTTTTTAAAACTCGGTATCTGATCTAAGGACCGACTAATTCGAGGGGACCAACCTCATTCACAAGTCCTTTTTTTCACAAAGTTAAGTAGTATTTTAGAGTAGAATAGGGTCTAACCAACGAATGTCTTAAGAATATTGATTAAATATTCTAGAAAAGAAAAATTCATCTTAGGAATACAAGTAGTTATGTTATTCGATGTAATAATTACAACATTTTTTTTATACAAATTCTAAATAAAAAAAAAAAATTTATACAAAGTTAATGCTTTTAGTTTTTTTTAACCAATACTCTTAGGATACTCGTTAACTTTCTCATTAGATTTATAGTTTCTTGTAGCGTTATGAATGAATTATGTGAGGACAATAATACCATTTAAGTATGATCACCACATCACATAAATATCTAAGTATTTGTCGAAGATATAATAAACAAGTGGGGACAACTAACCCCACATCCCTCTTGTTGAATATGTGCCTGGGTATTGCAAATTTGAATCCGCACTCAAACAAGTAAGTTTTTTTTGCATGCAATGACTAACATTTGTCGGAGAACAAAATGAGAGATATATTGAACCTCTGACAACTTGCTTAAGGGACTCCAGTATCATACAACTTGGATCATTTTATTTTTTATACTTTAATCAATACTCCCTTCATTTCTTTTTTAGTGTCGTTTAAAATATGAAACTCAAATTAAGGAAAGTGAATTTTTGAAAAAAAAATTCTTCTAATTATATCCACATTTTAACAAACAAGTTATACACTCCCTCTTTTCAACAAATTATTATTTTCTGCACACTTTATATCTCTCACCAATAACTTTTCAACAAATTATTATTTTTGCACTCATTATATCTCCCTCCAATAACAAACAAATGTCAATAGTTTAAATGTTGAACACAATTTTTTAATAATTGTAAAGCAAACTAAAATCTACTCCAACTTCACACTAATCAAAATTTAACTATGTAAGCAAAATTTGACTTCCCTTCGATTCCTTTAATCAACAGTTAGACTTCAAAGTTTTGTGAATATTGATATGATACGAATCCATTAATCAAGTAATTAAGAATACTAAATTTTGGAAGGATCACCATTGGATTCACCTTCGATAACACTAAGTAATTGAGTCTCTTGGTTACGGGTAGAGATTCAGAAATAAAAAAAAAAAAAGTAGAATCATGTTTGAAGACTAATTATTGTAATATATTTTGGAATCTTTGTGTAAATTACAGTTTTGATTAGTGGAATGGAGAGTTGCTCTCTCACCTATAGCATGTCATTATTCGACTGAACCGGGTAAACAATATTGTGTGTTTTTCTTCCTTGTCCTTCCTCCTTCATATTTCTAGTTTTTTTTGTTCGTGGTTATTATTGTGTTCCTTTTGGTTTGGTTGCTATTGATTTGCCCCACACATCCAATTGTCGGTGTGACTATGTAAGAATTTACAACAAATATAACTTTGCTAAAAACAAAAATGATGAATTTGTTAACAAACTCATTGTTGGAACAAAATGTGTTTAACATTACCCTTTAAGTTTCGATGATAACAATGTATTAAAAATTGTCAAATGGATATGCTAATATTTGTTCAAGTGTGCAGGACCATAGACAAAATATTTAGTGTCTTAAAATACAAGAGGTTCTGAAGAACTAATGAGAGCAATGGTATCTACATAATTGAAGCTTGTGTTGCAAGGAAGCATCTGAAGAAAAGAGGTTCTGAAGATCATCAGAAGCTGACGTCATCAGAAGCTATTCACCAGAAGGTGACGTCATCAGAGGTTCTGAAGATCATCAGGAGCTGAAGATCATCAAAAGCTGGAAGACTGGAAGCAGAATTGTGTCAAATGTTGTTTTAATCATGCCTATCATTGTAGAAGAATAGAAGCCTGGAGCAACGGCTAATTCAGAGGAAATTGGAAGGCATTGGATGCTTATTCTTTAGAGAACATTGAAAAAGGACAATAGTACAAGTGTACAACCACTATCTCCACTACTCTGTTTTGTGTCTGCAATAGTACAAGAACTACTGTTGTGACTATGCTGGTATTCCTCTATACTTGGAATGGATTTGAAATTGTTCCTTCATAGGACAATAATCAAATCAGACAAAAGATCATTGGTGATTTGATCAAGCTTCAAACGACTCTTTTTGATGTGCTGGCAATCAACGTCTCTTTCACACCTCTATATAAAGGAGTGAAGACCTGAAGAATTGCAAGACTCTTACAACAATTATATAAGTGTCAAAACTCTGCTGAAATTGTTTCAAATCAAAGTTCACTTAGAATTTCTTAACAACTTTCGTATCTTAGAAATTCTAGAGTCTTAAGAGTTTGTATCTGATTTGTATTATGAACACCACTGATTGTATATCAAGTGTTCAACCTCAAACAAATTTCTTTGTAATTCTGTTTGAATAGAAGTTTCTTGCACTTGTGCTTAAGCATAGGAAGTCTCTTGATTTTGTTCTTGAGCATAGGAAATCTCTTGCAGTTGTGCTTAAGTAGTTTGAAGTCTCTTGCTAGTTTTAGCAGTGAGCAGTTGTAATCAGATATTTGATTTTAGTGAACTTTCTCTAGAAGTACAAGGGGGACAGAACTACTTCCGGTTTGTGGAAGGGACCTGTATAATTGCTTTGTGTCTTTCTTCTCTCTCTCTCTCTCTCTCTCTCTCTCGCTCTCTCTCCCTCACTTTGTTTTTATCTGCTGCATTTAGATTCTGAACAGTGACTTCAATAGGAGAAAACAAAGAAAAAGTTAACAAGAAAGAAAAGCAAATCAATGCCACACACATTGATGGAAAACAATATCGCTCTAAGACAACGAAATCACAAAAGAAAAAACTAAATAGATGTGAAAATCACTAATTTAAGTATAAATAATAGGAAAAAACGATGTGTGGATGAAGGGGAAGACTAAAGTTATCTAGTTTTTATTTTCTTTTCAAATAGTCTACAGCAGAATCTCACAATTAATTACTTAAAAGATGTGTTATATGAACAACCATTTGTGTGACAACCTTAAATTTATTAAAAAAAAAAAAATAGGTATTGACACGAAAATCAAAACAATAGAAAGAGAAAGTAAAAATATAGTGAGTTTTAAGGAGAAAGTTGTCACAAAATATGTGTTATACAAATATTATTTACATGACTTAAATATGAATATGGGGCCGGAGGAAGCACCAAGTAACATAAGGAATAATAATAATACCATGGTTTTCTCGGGTCGAATTTTCATATGAATATGAATGATTAACAGAATCCATATTGGGAATGGAAGGGAGTCTAGATGCAACTTACGTAATGTAGTGAAATAAATTCAATTTTTTTAGTTAGATTATCTCCAATTGTATCAAGATCTTGTTTATTTTGTTAATATGATATTTTATATGATTTTGTTTAGTACTTTAACAACATGCAACGAATCTATATCTAAACCTGAACCTGGTACAAGTGGCATCTCACTTTAATCCTTTCTGTTCAAAATATCCAATAATAGCTTATCAAAAGTTTTCTATAAATAAAATTAAAATAAACTTTAAACTGTTTTATAATCCTAATTTCTATTAATTAACCTTTTCTTTCTGCCACTCCTTATTTAAACCACTTATTATTTTTTGTTCACACAACAAAACTTCTTGTTTTTCTTTCCCTCTTGTCACTTCTATATGTTCTCTCTTCAAAGTTCCTAAAGTTTCCAATTAATATTCCTAACATTTTATAAAGCTTTATGATAAATTGTGCATAGTGTAGCACATTATTTAACATTGAACATATCATTAACATTTTACACAGTCATGAAGTTTATGAAACTAGGATCTCGTCCTGATATCTTCTACACTGAAGACTCAGTCAGGTAAGTCACAAACTGATTAATTTATTTTTTTCCTCTTTATAGTATAATATATTACATAATAGAAAGTAATAACATGAATTTTTATTTAAACAAAAAACATGAATTTTTATTTTTTTTTCTTTGTATATTCAGGTCAGTTTCTTCTGAAGTTTCAAGTGATCTTATAATTCAAGTGAAAGGAACTAGATATCTTCTTCACAAGGTATGCTTCTTGAAACACACGCTCATATAATTTCTGCTACCGCAGAACCAAACACACGCTCATATAATTATCGTTTAATTTAACAATCCCATTTCTTTTTTCAGTAAAATTTTGTATACTTTGTTCTTGTTTTTTTTAATTGTTACATACAAGTATCTAAAAATTTCATGTTGATTCTGTTCAGTTTCCACTGCTATCAAAATGTTTGCATCTACAAAGATTATGTTCGGAGTCACTTGATTCACGAAATCATCAAATAGTACAACTCCCCGATTTTCCTGGCGGAGAAGAAGCATTTGAACTATGTGCAAAGTTCTGCTATGGAATCACAATCACTATAAGTGCTTACAACATTGTATCCGCAAGATGTGCCGCGGAATATTTACAAATGACAGAAGATGCAGAAAAGGGTAACTTGATTTACAAGCTTGAAGTTTTCTTCAATTCTTGCATACTTCGCGGTTGGAAAGATTCAATTGTAACACTACAAACCACAAAAGCATTGTCTTTATGGTCAGAGGAATTGTCAATTACAAATAGATGCATTGAGACAATTTGCTCAAAGGTCTTAAAGAGGGTTAGAAATGAAGATGATATATCTTGTAGCGGAACAGAAAGTTTGAGAGATAAATCAATTAGAAAAAGATGGTGGGGTGAAGATTTAGCAGAATTGAAAATTGATCTTTATTGGAGAATCATGATTGCTTTAAAATCTGATGGAAAAATGCCTTTAAATCTCATTGGTGATGCTTTGAAAATTTATGCATCTAGATGGCTACTAAAAACTGGTTCTGATTCTGATTCAAGAAGTGAAATAGCATCAAAGTACAGTTTGCTTTTAGAATCAATAGTGAATTTACTTCCATCTGCAAAAGGTGTTGTTTCTTGTAGCTTCTTACTTAAGCTTTTGAAAGTTGCCAATGATTTGAAAGTTTTTTCGTCTTTAAAGATCGAATTGGTTAAAAGGGTTGGACTTCAATTAGAGGAAGTAACAGTGAATGATCTTATAATGGTTTGTGATGTGGATTTGGTGATGAACATATTGGAAGAGTTTATGTTGCAATTAAGTCAAAGTCCATCAACTAGTCCTCAAAGATCAAGATTCGCTTTTGAACGGAGAAGGTCACGTTCGGCTGAGAATGTTGATTTTGAATTGCAAGAGAGTAGAAGATCTTCTTCAGTTTCACATAGCTCAAAGTTGAAGGTTGCTAAGCTTGTTGATAAGTATCTTCAAGAGGTTGCTAAGGATGTGAATTTGCCTTTGGATAAGTTTGTTGCTATTGCTGAAACTGTACCTGAATTTGCAAGATGTGATCATGATGATCTATACAGTGCTATTGATACTTATCTCAAGGTAAATATCTGAAGAAAATCTGTTATGTTTTCAAGATTAATTCATTGTTGTTTACTGACAGAAATTTATGAAGCACCGACACATACACGAACGCCAACATATAAATACCGGTAATAATTTGAAAAAATAGAAGTAATTATATGTAATCACAAACATCATTGTCGTGTTAATGATAGACAGTTATAAGTGTCGGAAATTTGGACATGTTTTCAATCTGAAGTGTTGGTGCTACCTAGAAGAGGAGGAAAAATACAAGAGAAACTGTAGCCACAATATGTTTCATTTGTGGGACAGAATTAGTAGATAAGCAACTCAACCTTAAAGTATTGTCTTTATCATCATTTTCCTGGTTCAGGTGCAGGCTGACCCACTAGAAGTTAAATTTCATTGCTAGTAGTTTTCCCTCCAGCCTCCTCCAACCAAACTTTCCTGTTAGATTTTGACAATTTATGCATTTAATAATGATTGAAGTTTGGACGACTCATATTCTCAAATAACAAAATAGGAATACGAGTCGTCCAATTAATCATCTAACAACCAAGATATGTAATTTGGATGATGTAGTTAGCTCATCCGATGTGAGACTCTTAAAACGCCTAGGATATGACATTTAGACTTTAGAAAGTGCCATATCTTGAGCATGGCTCAAGTTACCCGATTGCGTGTCTGGATCTTGAATAAGCTTTGATATCATCATAAAGTTTGGCTCGTGTCTGACTCAATCTACTAAATCATGGTTTGTAAAACGAGTGACACATCCCACTTCTAGACACATTTTCACACCATATTTCTTCCGACATGAGACTCTTAACACGATGTTTTATTAGTTCTTCATTTTCACTACATTTTTTAATTTGTTTGTCTAAAATTTGCAGGCTCATCCAGAACTCGACAAAACCGAAAGGAAAAGACTATGTAGAATTCTAGACTGCAAAAAACTGTCCATTTCATCATGTATGCATGCTGCACAGAACGAGCTACTTCCACTAAGACTTGTTGTCCAAGTTCTCTTCTTTGAGCAAGCTAGAGCTGCATCATCTGGTGGCAAAGTCACCAACATATCAAACAACATCAAAGCATTACTCACTTCTTATGGAATTGACCCATCAAAACATGCATCACAATTAAGCACAAGTACAAGTATACATGCTGATGATAATTGGAGTGTCAATGGATTCAAGTCACCAAAATCAACTCTTAGGATGAAACTAGCTGAGGATGATTTAGATGAGAATAATGATGTATCAAGTAATGGAATTGGAAGAAGTTCTAGATTTAAAGGCTTTTGTTCACTTCCTACTAAACCTAAAAGAATGTTTAGTAAGTTATGGTCTACCAATAGAAGCACAACTCAAAAGAATTGAGTGATTTTTATTTTTTGTTTTTTCAAATTTTTCAGTATGGGAATTGTAAAGTATTAAATTTAGGGGGTAAAATATTATACTGTATTTTTCTTTTCTTTTTTGCTAAAGGCTTTGTAACTTTTAGGGAAAATCAATGCATCTAAATGTGCAGTGTTCATGTAATATATGTATAGTGATAAGAAATGAGATTTTCTCTACATCAGAGGAAATCTCCTTGGTAAATCTCATATGTGAAAAACTTTATAATGTCATGAGGTTATAAAAAACAGTATGCAACACCAATTGTGGCTGTGACTACTAAGTTCTTTATCTTTGTGAATCTGATTCCAACGGATTAGTCGTATACTCGTATTTAACTATAAGTTTCTCTAATGAAAATCGCAAATCAAACTATAATGCCACTACAAATGTGATTTCATCTTAGGTATAAATATTATGGTAGCGAGATCGTGATCATGTTATCGATTTTTTTTAATCTCCACAATTGTGTTTACAATTTACAACCACATGATTGGTATTTAACCATTAGTTTCTGCGATATCAAAGGTGGTCACGATTTTATCTCAGGTGTAAGTGATGAATAGGAGAGTCTAAGGTTTTAAATTGTGGTCCACAACTGCAGTCGCGTTCGCGCTATAATGGATTCTAATGTCTCTCCAACGACCTCCCAATTTAACCGCATCAAAATTTAAAACCGTGGTAGGGCCAATTGTGCTGTCTTTGTCTATGATCCAGCAACACGTGGCTATGTTCATATGGGCCATATCATTTCACTGGGTCCCAACTTTGTTACAAATATATTCTTTCTTGGTACATTTTCACAAGTGTGACAAAACAATATTGTAATTATTTTTGTCTTATTTATCTGTATCCATGAATATAATCTCGTCCTTACTGAATAGATATATACAATCATCAATAGGATTTGGAATGTTGTGGCATATAATTAAGGTTATGCATGCGCCTTGTTTTTGTTTCTTATAAGCAGAGATATGTAGTTGACCCATCGTGTGTGGAACAATATTCAATGTGTTATTATTGGTAGCAAAATTATGTGCATTACAATTTACAATCCCGACCAAAAAGTAGAACATGTAAACAAGAAAGAATAAGATCTATCGTTGGTAAGATATGTTTTGCTTCTAAGTGGTATTTTATTGAAATAATGACAATAGATAACCACTTGGTGTGTCTATGATGATCTACATTACTCGCTATTGTTCCACACCGACATAAGTCGAAAATAGATCCCCTATAGGGTGAAGCAGTTGTGTGAATGGTTAGAATAATGACGCAGAACGGAAGTAAGGGTAGTAAGCGCTAAACCTAAAAGATAAATTGACAAGTTGTAAGTATAAACCCGTTAAAAGGGCTTTCGTAATCTACCAGAAAATAAGGAAAAGTTCTCTGTAATTTGATTGAATGAAAAGTTACCTCTTAGGCTACAACTGTTAAAATTAAATGCTAGGGAAATAACAAAACTCTAATGGGCCGAAAATCCAAACAGAAAAATAATAAAAGTTGACTGAAATATTTAAATTCGGTTTTAGACCTTTAGATTACTTCGGATGGCTAAAAATGTCCATATGTCATGGCAAAGCAATGTATTCTACTCGTGAGCAAATTCCCTTTTCGAAAAGGTATATTTCGAGTCATTCGGACACCGGATATCAAATCTGCACTATTTCCATTGAACCTTTCTTATGTGTCACTTTATCTTCAATACGCATAACTAGTCGTCCTACATCAATTTGAAAAAACTCTCTAAATTTAATGGTCTCTACGGCTGCACCACCATGTATCTACATTTATTCTTTTTGGTCTCAATTATAAGAAACCTTAACAAAATTACTTAGGAAAAAGTGCAAAATTTATTGTAGTCATGAAACTCATAACACCCTGAGTAACTTTTTCATATTTATGTTAATTATTTAGGTATTAGTTGACTTCTTAATTGAAATAGATTTTTTATATGGATGTCATTTTCAACCTCTTTTACACTCAAATTTGTTAACTATTGATCAAAATTTTCAATGTGTTACATAATTATTTGGGTTGAATTATGTCCCTGAAGACCAGTTACTAGTTAGTTCAATCTCACAAACTGAAATCAACCCTATAGGTTGTGAAAGAACTAAAGCTTTTGAATTTCAACAAATTCATAAAGCATATAATAGAATATACTCGTTAGTGGCGAACTGAAAGTGGTGGTCACAATCATCACTGTTTCAATCATGATCATTGCTCATCATAGTTTCATTGACCATGACTAACTATTTTATGAGCATGCTTGCATGAATTTCCTCTCATATATCATTCACCAATACTGCTTGATATGATTAGAATCAACTAAATTTTGTACGTACCTATTTAGCATGTTACTTTTTAAATTCCTTTTGATTTTGTTTGCTACTCTTGCTTTAGCTCATATGGGGTGTGGTTGACAAGTCATAATGGGAGTTTCTACCAAATTATATGGAGTCAATCAAGTATAGTCACACATCATATCCAGTGAAAAGGATTTTCACTACAAATATAATTTTGCTAAAGTTTTTATCTGTAGAGATAAATGGGAGCTTTGCCGCAACGGTAAAATTGTTGTCACGTGATTGAAAGATCGAGTTCAAGTCTCAGAAATATCGTTAAAAATAAGATAAAACCTCGTACAATACACTAAAATGATGGACCCCTTCCCGAATTCTGCATATGTGGATGCTTTGGTGCATCAGTATGCCCTTTTTTTATTTGTAGAGGCAAAATTTCTCTCATTATTTAGCTCCCAAGGACATGGGAGAAATTTTTATGGTAAAGGTGGCAGAGTGCAAGCGACACTTTCAAGTTAGTGATGAAATTAAAACCGTATAGATTTTATTTATACTTGCACCATAAGGCATTGGCTACTTGCTATACAAGTCAACTAGTTACAATTAACTCTACAACTAGCAATAACTAACAGTAATTAGCTACCATTCTCACTATATGGTCGAATTATTTTTCGGCATGACATTCACTAATATTTACCTTTTTTTTATAAAAAAACTTTAGGGTGAAGATGATGTATATTTTAAAAGTGAGAAGAAAAAGAACTAATTTATATGTTGTTCAATGTTTTCAAAATATTCTTTTTAGTGTCAGTTTGAGTGGACTAATTTAAATTCTTAAAAAAAAATATTTTTGAAATATTTTAGACTGCTTTCTCTCTGCCTCTAAATCAAATCTTGCATGGGAGACAAAACTGAGTGAGGAGAGATTTTGTAGATTTCTTCGTTTTCTATATTGCCCATTGTTCCATTTTTATTATTAATTTGAAATCAAACTATTCAAAGAAATGACTTGGAAGCTCTGTTTCTGATCATGTTCACCAGCAGTATTATTCAATGAACACACCAAAGCAATATTCAAGGGTTTCTATAACTAATTGGATATCATGTTGTTTATTAATTTAATCACCGGATAGTAATATCGAGATTGTATTATTTCCTATTGCATGTGTGTTTTTTGAGTTGAGACTTATTAGCATCCACATTGTTGTATCTTGTCCTTACTATTGTACTCCGTATGGATTATGAAGGGAATTAAAGAAAAGGAAGTGAGAGAAAAAAATTGTTAAAGGAAAGGAAGTGAAAATGAATATGAGTAAAATGTAGGATGATTTTATGGCTATTTAGTGTGTTTAGTTGAAGCAAGAGTGAGAGGAAAGAAATATGATGAGTCCAATAAATATAGAGGCCTAAAACAACTTTTATCGTGAGGTTTTTTGAAATAACATAAAAAAGTGCATAAGATTTTATGACAAAATAATAATGTTTTATGAACATCCATTTTTTTCATACCCCCATTATACACCCTCATGTGGCACTAGGGACATTTTTATAATTTCCTCTCTCCCACCACTCTATCTTTCCTCTTCTTTGTTACACATCTCTCTCTCTCTCTCTTCTCTCAAGCCCTTCACCACCACTGTAACCCATCCACAACCATCCTCCTCCTTCGTACCGCTGTCTCTCCACCATCATCGTGCTTCTCCACCTTCTTTCCCGCTAGCTCTTCTCTCTCAAGCCGCCGTCTTTTTGTCTCTATTTCAATCTCTCCTAGCCAGCATTCTTCTCCATCACCATCGTCAAAGAAGAAAAAATTGAATGTCTAGACTCTAGTTTTGTCTTCTTCCTTCTTCTATTTCTCTCTCTCTGAACACAACCGTCGTTACTCTCTCTTTGACCTCACCACCATCGTCGTCGTTCGTTCATCACCACCACCGTGTATTTTGGTACATTTTTGTGCAAATTTTCGTGTATTTTTTCTAGATCTGCGTGTTTGCTGGTTCCTCCATCACCACCATCATGTTTTTTGGTTCGTTTTTTTACAGATCTGCGTGATTCTTGTTGATTTTAGCTGTTGTGTTTGAGGTCGCCGTCATTTGTGGGGAGGGGCTGGCTAGTGAGTGAGTGAGAGAGAGAGAGAGAGAGAAGGTCTAAAACTCTAACTTGGATCGTTTGGTCTTGCTAACAAATGTTTTAACGACATTGTTTAAGGAATGAATAAATGGAAATTTTGTCGCGAAAATACATGCAAATACTTTTCAAAGTAATAATTACACCATTATCTATGCAAAAGTTACTTCTTTTGGTTCCATAAACAATGCCCTATAGACACTTGTTAGCATTTTTCTTTATCTATAGGTTTGCATGGGGGCATTTTTGTATTTTTCTAAGACTCGTAACTTTCAACAAATCATACGGTCTTGACACTTTCACACATTTGGTATATTAGTGGTTGTTAGATCGAGAGTAGATTATCTAAATTTTAATGTTCTTTTAAATCACAATACCGAGCTAAAAATCTAGATTATCCAATTTCAAAACAACGATCATGTATGAACCAACTACGTGAGAAAATTGTTGTACTGACTTTGAAACCTTCCTTATAACACATGGAAATTTCAAAAAAGTCCCCAGCGGTAGTTAACAACCGTTGTAAGATCCAGCAGCAGTTAACTGCCGCTGGGGATAGCGGTAGTTAACTATCGCTACAGCCAACGGTTGTTAACTGTTGTTGCGTTCTTGGTTCAATTTCCAGCAGCTTTCTCCTTCCATTTCCCCACATTTGAACATGTTTTACACATACTTAAACAAAAAATTTCACTCTTTTCATCCAATTTCAAATTGATCAATATAAAAGGTACGAAGTAATTAACATGATAAAATTAAAACGCAAGAAATAATATAAAAGGTACGTACGTAAATGTCATAGAAATATCACAAGGTACAGATAATGTCATAATAATACATCACCATAATCAAAGTCAAAATGTACATAAAAAGCCTAATGATAATCAACCCTGCTGCTTACGATGCCTCTGCCCCCTGCGCTGCCTGGCGATCTGATACGTAAGGGCAGGACGACCAGTACTGCCAATCCGGATCATCTCCTGCACCAGCTCCTCTTTAGTCATCTCGGTGTTCATGGCCACATCATTATCATCCATCTGCACGACACCCCTGATGATCGTCAGTGTGTCAGGCATCTCTCTGGCATGCTCCTCCTCTATAATCTGATCCACGTTCTCTGGCCTGGGAGGAGATCCTTCATCAGGTGGGATAATACGAGGGTGAGAGACTTTGGCATACCAAGCCATGTAGCCCGGCTCATGTTGCCATGGTCTCTAACACCTCCGTCTCCAATCCAGGAGTAGGCGGTAATGGTGCACAACTTTATGCTCTCTGCAAGTAAGCCATCTCCCCACACATGGTCTCTCCGGCTTCCAGCTCTTGTTTTTCTTCCTTGGGTAAGGACCTGACAAATGCTCCAAAATCCATCCCTGCAACAAAAAAAGAATACACAAAAATAAATATTCGAGTTAAATATTAAATAAATATAATACATTATAAAAACTTCACAAAATACTTAAATAAAATCCTAAATAAATGTAGTCGAACTTAGGAAAAAAAAATCTAACATGATGATAAAAATTATAAAAAAATTCATAAATAAATAACGATAAATATTAAATTTATACCGTAAGAAGGGTCACACAATCAACCATCGTCTTGTTATTCAGACGAATAGAATCATCAAGATAATCATATAGGTAAGCTAAGGTCATCCTTCCCCATGACCATTTCCCAATCGCCTGCAAGTCCACCATACAATCAAGATATATCAAGTCGATGTGCTTGTTCGTTTTGTTAGTGAACAGCGCACTACCGACGAGATATAGAAGAAAACTCCTCACACACCACTTCCTCCTCCTATCTCTCTCCTGCCTCTCCTAACTCATCTGTGGGTCATCGAGCCGTCTAGCCTCTGTCAGGTGCTCCTCATAAAGCCGCTTCAGTCCGGGATAACTAATATGAGCACCATACTTAGTCTTTGCCTCAGCACGAGCAGCATCATCTAACATGCCGAATAACATGGTCATCAAATTAATCTCATGGTCCCGATCCACTACCGCGTCATGGTCCATCATGCGGCCCTGAATAGGAAGGTGGAATAGATTATACACATCGTCCAAAGTGATCGTCATCTCCTCCACAGGTAGATGAAAACTACCGGTCTCCGTGTGCCACCTCTCGCACAGAGCACATACCATGGCATGGGTCACAGTCGAATACCTAGTGTATATCAAATCATGTAAACCAGACGCCTCCACAAGATCCCAAAACCACCTCAAACCCTTCTCTTGCTTAGAAAGCTCTCTCACCTTTCTCCCTGAATTTATACACTTATACTCCCCATCATACCACATCTGAAAATCAAATGAATTAAGACATTATCACTATAAATTTTAAAGAATTTAAACATTTACACTAATTTTTTTTTTAAGAATTTAAGCAATTACATTATGATGGTTCACCCAAAGAGGGATCGCCACGTGCCACGCATAGTCGGACAACAATAGCGTGGTCTCAAGACCTCCAGGAAAGGGAGGCCCTACAACAGGGCAGGGCGGTATCATAGAGCACGACGACGTCGCCGAGGCTCGGGCTCAGGCACAATATCATCTGGCTCAAGATAATCTGCCTCAACATCCTCGTCCTCTTCCACCTCCTCATCCTCTACCACCTCCTCTGCCTCCTCCTGTGGCTGATTAAACATAGCCTCCTCCTCCATCCGATCATATCCCTAAAATCCCCCCGCATACCCGGCATATTCATGCGCTTGTGTCGGATCAACCACATGGGAAGAGTAATCCATCTGTGACTGTGAGCTATCTCCAACTAGCCCCAGGTCTCTGTGCTTTAGAGTCTTTGGAACATACTGGTTTTTCTCTTCCCGCTCTTTCCGATGGCTAGTGGGTCGCCTGTTTACCTTTGCGCATCCTGGCCTCTCTAATAAGCCGCTACTGCTCATCCTCCTCCCCAGCCATATATGTACAAAAACAAATTAAAAATAACATAAATACATGGACAATGTATTTAGGCATTTCCTAAAAACTATACACTTTTACGGTAACACAACCTAAGGCATGGAACAATGGATCTAACCCTCACATTATACGCAACACCAAAATTCAAGTAACATATCACCAAAACAAACTTATGTATTCATCAAACCTAATCCAATTACATTATCACATTACGGTTATTCTACATTATGGTTATCATTATGCCAAAATTATGGAACAATGGTTCTAACCCTTACATTATCATAAATTAAACTTAAGCATATGACAAATTAAACTTATGCATTCATAAAATTTAATATAACACATTCATCAAACTTTATGTAACTTACCACATTATGTCATTCATCAAACATGCCAAAAAATGCAACAAAAAAAAAAAACAAACTTATAAACATCATAACATATATACATTACATAATTTAACATATTTGCAAAGAAATAACGCAAATAAAGCAAGAATGTCTCACTTAGACATTTCATCAAACACCTTAAGTGCATTCTAAATTAGGAGCACAATCAATGTTATTTGAACATCTAAACAACTACATTGTACCTAAACATACTCTAAACAACAATGCCAGCATAAACAATCCATTACAACATCAAATTCTATCATAATTTGCAATTTTTAAACCTAACCTAAACACTAACATTTTGCTAAAATTATGAAAATACCACCCTAAACAACCTGCATTGCACGTAAATAGGAAGAAATGTACTTACTTGTGATTTACTTGAAGCAAATTGGATGATTTTCGTGCAAATGAAGGTTTGGGTGAATTTAGATTAAAATTGGAAGTTGTTTTGCATGTTTTCTGTAACCAGAAACTGGAGTTTTTGCGTTCATATGATACACATCGCAACGGCATATAACTACCACTGAGGCCAGCGGCAGTTAACTGCTGTCGGTTTGTCAAATGGTAGTTAACTACTGCTAGGGACATTTTAGAACTTTTCATGTGTTATTAGAAAGATCTTGAAATCAGAACAGCAATTTTCACTACGTGAATGCGTCAAGAATTTGACATGACCTCAAGAATCCCATGTCCAACTTTCCAAGGCTTTCTTCTCAAATTGGAGGGAAAGGAATCTTTTATGGGACCAACAAAAAGTGTTATTTCCCTCCTCTTTATTCATGATCAATCAAACAAAGGGAAAGTTTTTTAAAACAGTATTTCGATCCTTGTTTTCTTTCCAATGAGAATCAATTGTTCTAAACAATGTGTACAACTGACAAATTTTAATTATATTTTAGTAGTTCATCTCAAAGTACAATTCGTCTAAGAAATTTAGCATTTTTTAACCTAGAAACTATAAAAGGCAAAAAAATATATGTAAAGAGAGCTGAACAAAAACACATGAATTGCCAAATTTCATTTCCAGTTTCAGAATCAATAAGAACGTGACACATGATTACTTCCTTTTAATTACAACAAACATAAATAAAAGAAAATTGCATGCAATAATACACATTACATAACACATATAACACATATATGACTAAACAATTATACATAACAAAAGTAACTATATAGTTACTGAATAATAAATAATATTTGAACATTCAATTGAACATAAGATTAATGGATTCGATATTTGTCACCACCAACAATAGAACCATGACCTATAGTAGATGTCTGATCAGGGATTGATTCTGGTTCTATGCTTTTGGTCCTTTGAAGACTAGGAGTACGATGAAGCCTACAACGAAACGAACCAGGATGTGTTGTTGGTGAACATAGACAATTGGTTTTGGTCATGCTAGGTTGTCTCATAAGACCACCTTGTCCGATATTTGAACCCCCTTGTAACTCTACCCCAGTTGTACTTGACATGACTTCACTCCTTGATTGAATCTCGACTTTCATTTCCTTGCTTGTAATTTGGTCATTTTCCATGCTTAATTCCACTCCTTATAGAAAAAATGGACACTATTTTTTGGAAATTGAAGTTTAGTAGCCCAATTTATAAGTTTAAGAACTAATGTAATGAAACTATATATAATTGAGGACCTTACCTTAAGAAAGTGTCTAGAAGAGCCAATCAAATGGGGTTAGAAGAGACAGAAAAAAAGAAAAAAGAAAATAGATATGCTTGTAAGATACAAACAATGTGAATTAAAATCTAGATCAATATATAACACAAAAGTTTTCTTTATTTCTATGTCACGGGTTTGATAATCAATTCCATTAATTCCCTTACCTATATTTTGATCACTTTTGGATTTTTAACAACTGGCAACAAGAAATTATATCTAGCTACTAGAGCCACCTGTCATTTAATCTATATTTTGTGTGATGTTGCATTGTATTATGACAAAAATTAGGCCTCTAATGAATGATGAACACCAATGGTTTTAGGTCCCACCATTGTGATGGCATATATTCGAGTGGGAGTCAATTATTCTTATAGCTTAAAAATTGATGTGAGTCTCAACTTGCAATTTAGAATTTATGGATACCTTGATGGATAAGATGCCTCATTACCTTGTTATTGTTATACAGTTATATCATTATTCAATGTTTGCAACGAAGACAGATAAGAACATTGATGAATTTATGATAACTAAGACCATACTTTGTCTTTAAGGGGTTCATATTATATTGATGTCGTTTATGAAGATTTTGGCATGTGTTAACAAATATGCATGCCAGTTTAAGGGTAAAATTTGTAAAATGTATTGGTTTAAAAGATGCATTATTTTTTCTATGATACGAAATGAGTCTTAAAAGTATTTATGAATGAAAGAATGGTGATTTGAGACATAAATTTCGTCCAAAAACTTGAATTTGGAAGGATTGAATGATTGAGTGTAGAAGAAGAAATGGTACTACAAAAATTGTTACCTTACATATATTTCAATACACATCAAGCAGAGAGATAACTTTCGATCGGATCTTAATTTCTAATCGGTAAAAACAATGGCATTTTGAGAATATTAGAAGACATGTGAGCAATTGAGAAGATTAATGGAGCGACTTTCTTTCTTTTTTACTTTATGTATGTTAGAATTCTAGAGACCCGATATCATCTCATATGTATCTCATCCGCTTATGTTATTGTCGTACAATATTGTATTTTCTTAAAGTATTTTTGAAATAAAATAACAAATTAATTTAAATTCTTGGACTTACAAGTATACAAGAGCACATCCTATTTATCGGTTGTATAGTATGTGTCTTGCATAGATAGTTTACTCATTTTAGTGTATTCTGGCTTCATAAATCATACCTAATGTCCCTATTCATTTCCTATTTACATATAGTTTGGAATTCGTTTGGTGCAACCTAGTAAAAATCATTCATTGCCTAGAAATTATAATTTTCAACTGAAATCGCAACTCTGGAACTAGAAACTCTTGTTTTCTTAGGGTACACTTGTGAGAAAAATTGAACTAAAATAGAGTATAGCAACTACTTTTTTTTTTATTATAGAAAAGTAGAGTGTAGCAGCTAGTTAAATCAAAATTTCTATATTATGACACGAAAACAATCCATAATCTCAAATCACTAACAACAACCATATTCATTGATCCTTTAGAATCAGTTAAACATATAAAGGCACACTACAAGAATGGTATAAAATTTGGGTCATAGGCACACTACAAGAATGATATAAAATTTGGACTGATTCTTTTTTCAATCCTATGAGTTTCTCACACGTCCTATGCAGTACGGATAATAGAATCTAAACGGCATAAATACCCCATAAAAACATCATAAACACATTGAAACATTTCAGACTTTAGAATCTAAATAGGGTGCACAAAAAAGTCAGGGTGGAAAAAGTAATGCTCTAAAATATGGGTCATAGGTTAGCTTCTCTAGTCTCAGAAAATAAAACCCTAACTTTATCCTCATGTTCTCCTCCTTTTTTAATAAAAACCTCTCGTTTTACTCTGGAACCCCCCATCTCTCAGGATACATCTCTTTTTCACTTCCCTTTCATTACTCTCTTTATATTGTCTTGTCACTATTAGACATGTTAGCATCTCGTACATTTTAAAAATAAACAAATGTTATTAACAATGAGTACACGAAAGGAAAAAGAAAAATAGCCAAATGGGTGTATTTTAATACTCACTCCGTCACGTAATAGATGACACATTTGACAATACGTATTATTGACCTAAAATACTTTGACCATATTTTTTCATTAATATATTAAGATAGATAACATCATATAAGATGTTGTTGGATTCATCTCGATGAATACTTTTAAAATATCAAATTTTCATAATTTTTTCTAATAGAGAATTAAAGATAAAAAATGTGCATTAATATATGTGACGTAGTCAACTGTGTCACTTAATATAGGACGGAGGAAGTACTTAAACAGTCAACTTCAATTTACCCAAAAAAAAAAGGGTCAACTTGAATAAAAAACACAAAAGAAATATATAAAACTTTAAATTAAGATAAATAACCTCTGGAAAAAATCAACTTATTAAAAAACACCTATAAATTAATTTTGCATTTTTTTTTACATTTTTTAGTTGGTACAATCCCCTCCTCCTCCTTATTTCATATATATATCCTATAATTTATTTAATTGAATTAAGAAATGTGAGTTGTCGTAAAAATTTTAGGCTTAAATGTGTCATTAGTCACTGCAGTTACATCATATTTTGGGTTTGGTTCCTGCGCTTTTTTTTGTTTGGTTTTAGTCTTTGTACTTTAAAAAAAAATTGGTTTCGGTCCTTGCTGTTAAAAAAAATGTCACGCAATGGAAAGAGTTTTTTTGACAAAACTTTGGAAAGAGTTATCTCCCTCTTTTAAAACCTTCCAACCCTCCACTATACCAATTCAATGTCTAATTATATAACTCCTAGAAACAAAGAAAAAAATTGATGCATTAAATTTAATAAGTAAATGTATGTACATACTAATACAAATTGCAAATTAAATGTCGACCCATTGTCTTCTTTCTGAAAGAAAAAAAAACCATTGTTTTTCTATATTAAAAGGATTGATATGTTTTGACCCATTGTCTTCTTGGAGTAAAAAAAATCATTGCATTTATAAGTTAAATAAATAAATTAAACTAAGCAGTCTTTGAAAACTTTAGTTAAAATTTGTAGTGTATATACTCCTCGGTCAAGTATAAAACAATAGATTTCATATCCTCCATAAAATCATCAAAAAATTATTTCATGATGATGATAATATTAAGGATTGAGATACTTCATTAAAAAAAAGGGGGATTTATTTTTATAAATACAAAGCATTTAAAAATAATCATTATGGTTTGCTCTAACCTTTGAACTATACTTCATTTTATATATTCCTAAGCTATC
>Ga0228711_1001528_pt1 | contig 34224 bp, 24 predicted proteins | sample MedpolnodulmetaG_2_FD_177996 | JGI IMG/M metagenome (GOLD analysis project Ga0228711, IMG submission 177996) | Root nodule microbial communities from Medicago polymorpha collected in Santa Monica, California, United States - brown nodules | ecosystem: Host-associated > Plants > Roots > Nodule... | reverse complement strand
ATTTAAAAAAAAAAAAAAAAAAATTAATATAAAAAAATTAAAAAAAAAAAAAAAAAAAAATATAAAAAAAACTGTTTTTTTTTTTTTTTTTTTTGTGTGTGTGAGAGAGAGAGAGAGAGAGATGAAAATGTATTCTCCATCTCTCTATATATGTGCATGATAGTCACACAATTCTAAAATTGCTGCAGAACTAGTGAATTACAAACCTTAAACTCATTTTCTCTGCACTTGACATCCTCAATAGCAAGTTTTATCTAGAATGAAAAAGAAACAAAATTAAGATGCAAAGAAAGCATAAAGACCAAAAACAACAATATTAACATAATATATAAATCAAATTCAAAGTTCCCCATTCTGAAGACAATTATTTATTTTAGATGCTCAAAATATTCTGCTTTCACTTTAAATGCAGTGTTCAACCTTGATCATGGTAAATAGGATGCCCGATGCACACATTCCAGCATGTAATACAGAAAATACGGATGAAATGGGAAAAAATATTGTAGAAGTTGTAAAAGAAAAAAGTAAAGAGAAGAAGGAAGGGATATATGAAACAAAGTTTCAAATGCTTTGCCATATGGTATAAAAAAAATGATACACAGGACCAAAACTAAGCACATAAGCCACCAATAACTAGAGTACTGAATAGCTACCAATAACTTGAGTTATGAATAATTGACAGTCTAAAAAGGATGCAATTAAGTACCTTGTTAATGTCCATGAGAACCTTGGATTTCATAACAAGAATCTCATCAAGCCTTGCTTTAGCTGAATCCAAGTCAGTGCTTAAGTTGTTCTTTGCATCACTCCCCTGTCAGACAAAGATAAATTACCAGATTCCAACTTTGTGAAGCGCAGATTGATGAAAAAGGTAAAATACCAGGTTATCTGTGGCACAGTTACCATCAGCACTAGTCCTCCCTGCAAGTTAAGTTCATTAAACGAATGTTTGGACATTCATAAAACGGCTTTGAAATATAAAAAACTTGTAAGTTGTAACCAGAAGATTAATATCAAAAAAACAAAAATGTGGACTTTCAATTCAGTGTTTAGCCATGCCTTCAGCTTCACTTCTTTGCTCATCAACTTTATCGTTGACCTGCATAAATTCAACATATAAGTAACTAGCAGTGACTTGTCAGTAAAGATGGTAAATAAGATCTGACAATTGAAGGAGATTTTCTTTTTCTTTATTTTATCTTGGTCAATAACTTATCAGATTTATTGTATTTGGATTCTCTCATGTGTGGACTTCACTTGATGTCCTTATGTGGGAGATCTAACCGCTTAAAGTCCACTCAATATTTTTTAGGTGTTGGAGCCAATAGATTTTAATGGTGATCAATTCAACTCAGTTTCTCTCTCAGCATACCCGAAAGAATCAATTGAAACAGATCCTGTACTTGCTGAAGCATTGGGGATTAGATGGGGATGGCAGATGGTTAAAGCTCTAAATTGGAACACTGTCACTATTCTTTCATGTCATTCTAAATCAGTTGTGGCTTCTATTGATCATATCATTAAATACTGCAAGGAGCTTATGTCAGAGCTGGACATAACAAATATTGTCTTTGTTAAGCATGGTTTAAATTCTGTTTCTTATAGCCTAATTAGTTTGTCAAAACATGTTGGTTGTAGGCTGACACTAATGCTGCTGTAACTCTGATTTCTATTTCCTAACAAGGATCTCAATATATCTGTATGAATAAGGAAAAGGCATACAAACTCATGCTCTTTCAGTTCCATGCTAATCTTCTTAGTTCTGATCCATTCCTGCCAAAGATTCTATTAGTTGCAACGAACTCAGTGAAAGAACAAATTAAAACATTGAGGGTCTTAATCATTAATGTTGACTATCTTGAGTGAAAAACAGTGAAACCAACTTTCCATGCTGACCATGTATTTCAAATGGTATTATTTCCCTGATAAATTCACCTTTTGATGTCAACATTTGTTTCCAGGTGTCTATTATGTCATGCATCGAGCCTGCCACTCCAAAAGTAACGAACTATGCACTATTCATATCAAATCCAATAATAAGAGCAAACCTGTTGCTTTTGGAATTTGGCCCTCATGTCCTCTGCAACCTTGCTATAGTAGGCTCTGAAAATGAAAATCAATTTAGATGGATAACCATAAAGTGTACAAGACACTCACTAAGTATCCTCATTTACCTCCTCTCTGATAGTTTAGCAGATAATCCAACTTTCTCTTGCCGAATAAGCTCCATAGTCTATGGGAAGAAATATTCATGGACAGCATCAGAAATGCATAACAAGCCATCAGAATTTTTTTCCTCTCCTGGCTTTTTTTTTCTTTTTATTTCATCATTATCAAGGCATATATCAAAACAAGAAATAAGCTCCAAATTCTTCATAATCAATCCCAAAGCCCCGTAAAGAGTTATAAAAAGTTTTTACTACCAAATTGACTCCGAACTTAACACTTAATTCGAAAGTCAAATCAAAGACACAACAATTAATTAATTAATTTTTAAAAATATATTGTTACAGTCATAAATTTCTAGCTTTTACATGTTGGCGTGTACAAGTTGATGTGTGTAGTGTAATAGCACAGGACTTTACATGCAAGTTTATTTGCACTTATCTCTTAAGTCATAATATAAGTATTTGTGTAAATAGTTGGAAAAAACATAAATTTTTTGCTTATACGTATGCTCACAAGCTATTTTTAGTCTCAATACAACATATGGAAACAGTCAGGTCCTCTTTTCTTCACATCCACCGCAAATTCTATTTTTACATCAAGAATGTAACTAGTTCTTCGGTATGGAGAGCACAAATAACTTACCAAACCTAAGTGTTTATGATATAATAACTATTTATGTCTGATCAAATACCAAAACATTAACTGATGAAATCAAATATATCATGCATTCCACTAGAAAGGACCATTGATTACGCAATAAAAAACAAAAACAAAGTTAAGTTATAAAAATGGATTCATCATAGCTTCAGTTTCACATTGCAAATGGAAATAACTAACAAGATCAAAGGACACAATCCTTTTTACCTGTGTAAGTCTGGATGTATCAGAATCCAACGAAGCAAGCTTTTTCTGGTTTTCAAATATCTTTGAGCAGATCTCAACCTTCGACTTATTCATCTTTTCCGTATCCTCAACCACTTGCGCAATTTCAGATTTTGCTGCAGATATAATTAATTTTTTTTTAACAGTACCAGATTGAAAATTTACAGATAATTACAATCTGAGGTTCCACTTCCGTATATTTACAAAATTTTGATTGTTTCACTTCTTAGACTACAGACAGTGTTCAGATCCAAGACAACGACATTAAAACACAACATGAATCAGAACGAAAACTAAACAGTTGCATTTGATAATGAGGAATTTTGATGTATGAGATTCCAAATCTAAGAATACTATGTATGTGATTGTTTTGGCGTTTAACCACTCCCACCGTACGTTTGAGAGCCTTGAAACGTGATAATAGAGAAGCTACAAGTTGTAGGATCTCTCCAAACGCACGTTCAGAAGACATCCACCGCCAATACAAACATAGACTATAGCAATTTTGATTGTTTCAGTTCTTCGACTATAGACTATGTTTGGATCAATGAAAATTACACTGAAACGCAAATGCAAATCCGAAGAAAAACTAAACTGCAGCATATGATAGTGAAAACATTTCATGTATGAGATTCCAAATCTACCAATGCTATAGAAATTTTGATTGTTTCACTTCTTACACTACAGACAGTTCGGATCAATGAAAATTACATTAAAACAACGCAATTATTAAGGAAAACTAAACCACTGCATATAATAGCGGGAAATTTCAAAAGATATATTAACAATTGTGTTTTTTCAGTTCATAGACTATAGACAGTGTTTGGATCCGTGGAAATGACATTAAACACAGCGCGAATTTGAAGAAAAACTGAACCGCAACATATGATAGCAAGAGATTGTGATGTATGAGATTCAAAATCTACAAAATAACCACAAATTTTGATTGTTTCACTTCATAGACTATAAACACGAAAATTGAACGCGGATTTGAAACGAAACCTGAATCGATGTCGATTTCAAGAGTGCGAATGTTCGTCATCTGCATTTGTTCTTCAGCGGAAATCTTTGCGGCTTGATCCTCCGCATCTGAAATCAGTTTTCAGAATTCGAATTCAGATTTTGATGTAAAATTAGGTCTGAAGTGAAAAGGATTGAAGAATTGGAAGGTGCGTACCGTTCATGTGAGAGCGTAAAGTCTTCATGTATTGCAAATATTCTTCCATCTTCTTCGAAATCGTAGAATCGCTGATTCGTTTCGTTTCTGGTTCGGTTTCAAATGTTTATGTCAAAATGAAATTTTGGAGGGAAAGGGGTATTTATAGATCCTCTCTTAGGTACCGTTTCAGGTTGGGGACTTGGGGTTACGTATGCTCTTTTATTTTTATTTTAAAATGGGTTGCATGCTTTTATCTCTTTCGAGAGTGAGGAGCGCTACATATACATGCACACTCTTATTTTTCTCACGGATTTTGTAGAATTTCATATACAAATTAGCTATCTTATTGCTTGTAGAGTTACATATAAACTCAGAATGAATCAAACTAAGTGACAATTGAGAGTGATCGACATGCACAAACTCAAAGAAGCAAATTAACAAGATTTAGTTTGCATCAACAAAAATGAATATGGAAATCAACAAAAATGTATATGAAATCAAAGTCATTACTTTGCCAAAACAAAGTAATGTTATAGTCTACTGTAGCGGTTTTTGCAAATAAAAAGTCAGAATAAACAACTTCAAAGAGGCCGGCAAAATTACAGGAAAAAGTGAAGTTTCTAATGATAAAATTATCATCTGAATCAGTCAAATTATCCACAATTTTAAAGATGCAACTTTAATATCATAAAACATTGTAAGCGTACACCAAAAAAAATGAAAAAAGAACTACTATCAATAAAGGTACCGCTAATAATAAAAAAATAACTGTTATGAGAGAGGAAACCGCTAGGGCGGTTGGGGATTTAAAAAAAAATGTTTTAGTCATGTATTTCATTTTTGGAAGCAACAATATTTCAATAAAAGTAGAAGTGGCATAGCAATTATAGTTGTAAAGTGAAAGCATATGGTACCTGGTTCGATTCCTTGCAAACTTTTTTTTTTATAAAAAATACTCAGATCCACCGAAAAAGGCGGGATTAATTAGGGCAAACTTATCAGAACTTTTTCATAAAAAATACTCAAATCCACCAAAAAATGCGGGATTAATTAGGGCAAACTTATCAAGAACCGTTTACCATTTATATATATTAAGATTAAGATATACATGCATACTCTGATACACATTTTCTAAACTTGATTTATTTGATTAAATCAACATGAATCTTATCAAATTAGTCGATTATGAGTTGGATAGCAAGTTTTACAAATGAAAAGAGTATGATAAAAAAAATTTTTTTTTTTTAACTGGAATTTGAACTTCAGACTTTGCATATATTATGTATTGTACCAACTGAGTTAAGTTCACGAGGACAAAAAGAAAATTAATGGATGTGATAATTTTTGAAACGGCAGATATTATTAACCACTAGCCCGTACAAGAAGTACTAATAAGCCAGGGATGGAACAAACAAACAGCCACCAACGGCAGGCACTACAAAGGAACCAAAAGGAGGCGAAAAGCACTAAAAATCCAGCCGCAAAAACAACCTTTTGGCAGCCAAGCAATCAAATAGCAAAAGCAAAAAATAGAAGAAAAAACCTGCAATATATTGCAGGAAAAAAACTACACGACTACTACTATACAACAATAGGCAACCATGTGATAAGATTTTTGACCGTGCTTCTCTCAAGTTCTGATATTCAAATCATATGGTAGGACACTTTTGATCCTTTTTTGAAAGAAAAAAAGAAAGCAAAAGTTCTCATGTTTGGATCTTCTCCATGTAAATAATCTATATGTTGGGTCAATTCATACATTGCTTTTAAGGGATTAGTCGATTGAGGGTCAAATACCAAGTTTTCAAGGCAATTTGATCCTCGTATATGTGTTTTGTCTTAGTGAGTTTGATCATTGAATCTATCTTATGTTTGTCGATTTGGTCCATACAATTACTAATACAAGACAAACACGTATAGTTTTCAAGCTTCGATTCAATCATAAACTATAATGATGTCACCTCACATTTTTAGGACTCAATAATTGAGACATATGTGATCCTCAATTGTGATTCTCTTTCTTCAAACGATTAACATTGAGAGGTGAACTTTTACCCCCAATTGTGGGTTCTCTAACTACTTTAGTCAAGCATTTGGTATAATTGATTTTTTAGTTTTTTAGCTACACTAATAAATGCATCAATAAAATCAGGAAAATAAAGAGGTAAATTGCGGAAAATAAGCTTGTTTGATTGATTGGATGTGTCAATTATAACGTATGAATGAAATATTTATAGTGAAATTGTTACCTATTAGCCAAACAATGTGGCTTATAGTGTGCAAACCTATTCGACTAATTTTTGCAAGTATGCATGATAACTCAAAAAGTTCTTGGATTATATAGATCGGTCTTAGTCTCCATAATAACAACAATATTTGGTTTTGGCATATTTATTATTGTTTACAATACCTATAAAAGGCTCCACTCACTTATCCATGACAATTCTAAATTAAAATCTTATTAATGTAACTCATCCATAGTACTATTGTAAGTATACCTTGTATCAAGCAATAGTATAAAAAGATTAAACTCACAGGGATTGAGGCGGTGTAGCTTTCTGAAGCTTTTAAATTTGTAAACTTCTTTGCAAAAAAATAAATTAAATCATTCAAAGTAACAACAGTTAACATAAAGTTAAAGACAATAAAAGTTGAGAAAACAACGAAATACTTAAAGGATCTCAAATGATAAAGTGTGGTTACTAGTTAAGAACAATGAATCAGTTGTGAAAATAGATTTACAAAGGTGTATAGAGTTGTAAATTCATATAGCTTATTGACGACCAAATAGCCTTTAGGGTTTTCCAACAAAACCATCATGGTTAACGTGTTTGTAATACTCTTCCGAGGTTCACAACTACCGGGATTAACCATGCAACGTTATTAAGGTTGAATCTCAAATATTTTCCTTAAAAAGATTTGAGTCTTTTTCCTATGATAAGAAATATACATTCAAACAACCTTTCAACATCTTTATATTTTTGAAGCATAAAAGCGTAACTCATATTAAACAAAGAGTTACATTCTCATCTTTTCTAAGCTAATTGAATTCAATAATAAAGTTAAAGGGATCAAGTTTTAGTTTAACAATTAGAGTTAATACAATCTGTTTAAAAGAGGCTTAAATGTGCAATGAACTAAACTTATGCAAATATTATCATAACTTATGCAAATATTAGCACAAAAGGGGTTTAGCTCATGATGAGATTAAACTCTAAAATATAGACAAGAGAAGAAAATAATGAAAACATAATTGTAGTAATTAATAGAAGAGTTTAGAGTTTACAAATAAAGATTAGAATTCGCGAAGGAGAGGAGTGAGATCTTTGCATTGCTCAATCAAAATGTTCTTAACACTTCAACTCTCTAAGAACTAGCTGTCATGTTCATCAATGGACTCGATGAGGTGTTGAAAGACCTCAAGTGGTTGTTAACCCTAGCTAAAAAAGGTCGCTCAATCTGGATGACAAATTTTAGACCCCTAACACAACATTGTCATTGGTCTTTTTATAATACAAGTCTTGTCCCTAGCCAAGTTTTGTCCTTTGGTAATTTTCCATGTGTAGCTCTCCTTGTCTTATCCATTAGGAATTAACATATTCCTTATCCTTTCTCGTACTACCAATCATAAATTTCAACTTCAAGATTCTCCATTGAAGGTCCCGTGTTCGTATAATTGTACTACACACACCAGGAGTCTTATAACGATGCATCTCTTGATCTCAGCGTTGCATCTTAGTACAACTTCATAACAATTACACAATCTGCTTATATTGAAGTAGATAAAATAGTCACGAGGAAGGGGGGTTTGAATTGTGACCCTTTAAAAATTAAACTTGTAACTTAAAAGTGATTCTCAAATTTTGGACTTGGAATAATCAAGTTAGTAAACTGACTTCAGAACGTTCTGAAGTAGTTGTGCAGAAACAGTTTAAATATATATAGGTATTTGTGTGTGTAGTGTATACTGAAAATAAAGAGTATATGGAAGAGAAGAAGAACACACAAAGATTTATAGTGGTTCACCCAATGGGGTTAGTCCACAGCTCACAATCTTATGAGAGTTTCCACTATGATGCTTGAGATAACCTCTCAAATCCTGCACCTTACAATCTTTGTTCACTTGAACAATTACAACACATGTATTCTCTAAGCCTCAGCAGGCTTGCACCTTCTTGCTAAGTTACCCACTTAGACTTTTATAATCTTTGCTCAAACTAACAGTTTAGTACCCCTAAAGCTAGATGAGATTTTGATTACAATTTGTATGGAGTTTGAATGATTGACATCAGACAAGAGAAGAATGGAGGGAGAAATTATCTTTAACAAGATAAGAGAGAATTGATTTACACTTCAAGAGACAACTTGAAATCTCAATGATGATCAATTTAGATGATAAAACTTCAAAACAATCTTAAGTTGTTTTTCTTGTATGCTTTGCATTGGTGCAAGTAATGCTGAGCCTTTTATTTCTATTTATAGAGTTCTTGGGCTCATGTAACTGTTGGAGGATGACCAATGGTGTTATGCCATGTGTCATGGGACCCACTGACTTTTAATTGAAAATCTGGGTAAACATTTTGACCATCAGAATGTTGTTGTGTTCTTCATCTGAATGTTGATGTTCATCTTGACATTTATCTGGGTTCATCATTTATGAGTGTATGATGAGTTTATGAGTTCATCCAATGCGTGCCTTATGATTTTATGGGCATTATTCATGTGTTATGACTTTTGCACAAACATCATAAAGTTTCTTGGATAAAGTAATTCCAAATCTGCATTGGATTGTGTGTAGGAGAGAGAATAGTGGTTCTGCATCTTCAGACCCATACTTTTGGGATATTTGCATGATACTGCACAGTATCAAATCTCATACGTGTCCATCTTTGATTGACTAGGGCAAGATCTTCACTTTTGCTTTGCTTTTCAACTTTTCACATATTGTACTGTTCACAGTATAAAGCATGTGCAGAGCTGAACATTCTGACCATCAACATGTTCCATTTGTTTCACTTAGGATGATTTGTAAGACTTGTATCTGGTGTAATCAATCCTAATAGTGAAAACAGAACTGAAGTGCAGTGATTGCAACATCTAAGATGATATTCTCATTGGAATGTTCCTAGTACTTCAATGTTCATAGTCGTAAATAAACATTGAATATCCTTTTTGATATTAACTTTGTAAATGCCTCTATTGCTTGATTGGTCTATGCAAATGTACTTTCCTGGACATTTATTTATGTCACATGTGACTTGCATGTTCTTGATAATGTTCTTGAGCTTCTTGGCTTGTATAAGAACAACCTTCTGAACTCTGCTTGAACATTCTGATCAACTCACTGAGCAACATTTTGAACTAACTTTGTGACCTCAAAGTTAGTTCATAAAACCAAATGTCCTTTGATTTCTTGAATCTTGGTATAATTTAAACATTGTTCCTGTCTTAGTAAAACACTAAAGAGCACAAGTTAAATACCAAAAAATTAATCAAAGTTCATTAATTCCTTAATCATCAAGGTTTATTATCTTTAAAATTAATTAGGAATTTTGCCTCAACATATACGACCAACCATAACAAGCATCGATAGTTCCAAATGACTAAATAACAACTACAACTAAATAAATTTATAAGATCCTAAGTAGACACAAATTAGACGAGTTAGGTCATGCAATCACTCAATACATCGTTAAATTATGGGGATAATTCAAGGGTAATAACCAACATTTTTGTGGTTATCACTCATCATAAGAAATTAATTAATGGAAATTGACTCCTTTACAACTCCCTGGTCCTTCGTACCATGCGTCTCTTCTAGGGGTGAGCAAAGACTCGTCACCCGACCGTAAACTGATAAATCTGATGAAAACTGTGTAAATGGGTTTGTGTGGGTTTAGTCGGTCGGGCTCGGTTTTAAAAATTGCAACCCATCGAAGCCCATAACCGCCCGCACGTTAGCCTACTTGGCTGTCTTATTTTGACTTAGGTATAAATATCTTGTGATGTTCTCTCACCTGCTCTCTCACTCACCGCCGCTTCATGCCTTCACCTAAACTCACACACTTTATCAAACAACTCTCTTATCTCTGATTCAATGCTTTCCATCCAAATCCAATCAGTTCAACTTTTATCTTTTTTCTCAGGTGCGATTGCATCTATCTGTTGCGAACCGAGCTCCATTCAACCACGTGTTGTGAACTAATCTCTCTCAAGTTGTAAAGATATGTTTCAAATGGCATGAACTATGTTTAAAACCCATCTTTGTTTTGATTGATCAGGATGTTGAAACAAACTTATTACTGGTCTGGGTTTTTATGCTACCTTAATTACTATTCTTTTGCTTTCTTTTCTTTATCCATATTTCTGTCTGTGGTTTCTATTCACAGATTGTTTATAGTGTTCTATGATTTGTTATTGGTTTAATCTTTGCGATGGATATTTTTTCCCTTGTTCTGGATTTTTTTTCTTTTCTTCTTTCACTACTTGCTTTATCTTGCACGTAACCGAACCAACCCACCTGACTAGATCGAGAACCGACTAGACCAAGAACTGCCCAAACCGAACATGTCTGCAGGCGGAAATGGGTCTTGAAATGTGATGTTCGGTTTCATCTATCATGACAAATTCAAGCCTGAACTTGTCTGATGATCTACCCTAGTCTTTTCAACTTCCTCCATGTATGAATATCGTCCACTTGAAACATCCATAAACACCTTTGTCTCCCCATTATGGTCAGTACCGTTCACATTACATATAACATATGGAGAAGAGGGTGTATCACCAATCTACTGGCAGTCAAATTGATGTTGCTTTTCGGGTTGACCAATTTGTTTCATCCATATGTGCCATCATTTTGGTTAGGATTGAAAGATGTGTATAGCGTCACATCACCAGGATCTCCGTTATGCAATTGTCGTGTGATTTTTTTGTCTGTTAATATTTCATTTGGTAGTGGCTCATTACCATTATTATTACTTGCATATGTTTCTCATATAACCTTAATAATATTCTCTCCTTTGTTTGCTTCTTGGAGCCACCACTTGCTTTTCCCGAGCTATTCACATTCTTTCATTTATCTGACCTATGTAAATCTTCTTTATTAACAGACATGAATTTCATAATTAAAATCCCCCCACATCCGTATTTTTTTTTCTAGTTTTAACTACATTATTAGTCAAAACTCCTCCACGATTTGTGCAACATTTATGTCAGGAATATCATTACTCAATAAAGCAAATATCAAGCTCTAAAGTTTTGCTTTTTCGTTACCAATATTCCATGCCTTCACCTTGCTTCCATTGTTCCCTCAATCTTTTCTCTCCCTTATCCTCCTTGGCCTACACTAGTTTTAAACAGCTGTCCAAGGCCCATATGAAACACTTATATGTCTTTTTTTTTTCTTCTTCATTCTACGCGCTAAAGTTAGTGCCATCACCTCCTTCATTCTCGACACATTTCTCATTACACCCTTTCTTGTAATGACCAAATCTTCCACATGAAAGGCAAAACAAAGGAAATTTCTTACTCCACGCTTTTTTTTATAAGGACTCCACACAATGTTGGCAACCTTTGATTGTGAACAGAGCTAGAAGAGGTTTTTTCAAGTCAAATTCAACACACATCCTCACATATTTGGCTCGTTCATGCATAAGAAAACTCTTGTATACTTTAATGATTCTTTTGATTCTATCCCAATCAAACACACACCTTGGCAACCTAGTCTTCATTGCGAAGTATAGAAAATATCTTCTCAATGGTATCAGTAGAATTAAAATCAACACTCCATTCTCGCACGAGGAGATAATGATCGTAAATTAACCACAACCATCATCTAAGCATGATAGCGATCATCTTGGTGCATAAAGTATCATATAATAATCATTGCCAAGATCTATTATATTGATGACTCTTTTTCGAACCCACATCTGTTTCATCCTGTTTTTTTGCACCTTGAAACTAATTCTTCTACCCATCAATTTGACAATTAATCATTGTTTCAAAGGCCACAAAAGTCTCACTTATTTTCTTTTTGAAAAGATAAAATTATGACATTCTAATCTTCCCAACATCTTCTCCTCAACCCCTATCCCTTCAAACATTTCAAAATCTTCATCGATAAGAGTAAGATCTCTTGCGACTTCATAGTTCGAAACACCCACTCTCCTTGTAACGTCACCGCTTAAGAAGCTATCACGACAGCTTCTTGTATTAATCATGTCTTATTCCATGATATCATCACACACATTACCGATTGAAAACAAATATGATCTCCTCCTTTGTTTTTTTTTGGTACTTCGCTCATTCTTATCTTCCTACTCTATGAGATTTTTTTGGTTCCTTCAGAAAATTCGAACATAGCACTCATGACTTTTTTGGTTTTGAATTAAAAAAAGATATTTACGTGTCTTCAAATTTTCTTGTTTTCATTTTTTTTTGAGGTATAATTATATCATTATTTTAACACTAATCAAAATTTCTGAATCTACTAATTGAAATTTATGAATCCATCCATGATAATCCAAAAAGATACACATTGATATGATTTTGGAATAAACACTCTTAATTTATTTGTTCGTGTATCTTTGATAGTAATTATTTTGATTCAACACGATATGATATACTAAGAGTGAAATTAGACTCTAAATTAAAAAAAGAAGTGAAATTAGATTAGAACTTAACAAAAAAAAAGTAAGAAATAAATTGGACTAAGGTGGCTCCTTGCAAATTGAAACCTAAAAAAAGAAGTGAAATTAGACTAGAGCTTAACAAAAAAAAGCAAGAAATAAATTGGACCAAGGTGGCTCCTTGCAAATTGAAACCTTGTTTCAAAACCAAAAAGTGGCTCCTTTGCAATTTGAAAATTAAGACGCGTTGCAACTTAACATCATTGTTGGGTATCTATAACGATTAACGAGTAAGACCAAACATTGGACGGTGAATTTAATTTTAATTCTAGAAAAAAATGAAAATAGCCGGTTACTAAAAAAATAAATAAACTCATAAAAAAAAAAACTAAAAGTGGTCTAATATACACAAACTTAATAGCTTCAAAGATAATATGCAAGGGTTAAAGTTTGAAATCCGAACTTTCTATCTCTATATTTAAACGTGTCGTCTCAGTTATTAAATTATTTAACAAATATTAAACTATTTGATAAAAAAACTAAAAATAAAAACTCAATTTAGTCCTTCACAATAAATCTAAATTAGTCCCTTGACAAATTAATCACTCTAACATAGTGAATGAGAGAAAGTTTTCTCCTCCATATAAAACATGTTACTAATGTGATTTTTTTTTTGAAAGATTAAATTGACACAAGAGAAAATTGTGAGAGACTAAATTGAATGTTTATTAAAATTACAATTTATCATCAACAAATAAATTAAACTCAAAACATAATTAAACTAAGAATGAACAATTATCAATTATTAATTAATCATCAATTAAACTCATAAACTAAGCTGAAGAAACAAAATTAGATTCATCCAAAATAAAAATGACAAGACACAGCACTGAACTGAGATAAACGTTTCAAAAACGCTGAAAGCTCTCATAGAGATAGAAAGAGAGAGAACGAAGAAGCATAGAAATAGAGAGAGAAAGAGAGGTTACTTTTTTGAATTTTCCAAATCATCATAATATTCAAATCACTAGTTAGAACAAAACTCTTCCCAAGTCCACCATTTCTTAAATTTTTTAGAGCGAGAAACAAAACTAGAGAGAGAAACTCAGAGATCTGGTTTCTGTTTCAGATCGTACCTTTTCTGGTTTAGGGTTTCCGTTTCGATCGATCCCTATTTCAACGCTTTCTCTCTCTATAACCGTTTTTTGATCCATCGATTTTCTGATCTTCCATGGCGGCGATCGAAGAGTTATCGGAGCTTGCTGATTCCATGCGTCAAGCTTCGGCGCTTCTCGCCGATGAAGATATCGACGAAACTTCGAATTCTTCTAGAAGACCTTCCACTTTTCTCAACGTCGTCGCTCTCGGCAACGTCGTAAGCTTCCATAATCGATTTTGTTCAATTTTGCGGTTTTGATTTGAATATCGATTTTGATTTTGATTTGGATTTGGATTTGGATTTGGATTTGGTAGGGTTCTGGTAAATCAGCGGTGTTGAACAGTTTAATTGGACATCCAGTTTTGGTAAGTTAGGATTTGAAATTCTACGATCTCAATTTTGAAATTGAAGTGAAATTGAATGTGGAAGTGTGAAAAGTGACAGTGAAATTTTGATTTCTACAGCCTACTGGTGAAAATGGAGCTACGAGAGCTCCGATTGTGATTGATCTGCAACGAGACACATCGTTGAGTAGCAAATCGATTATATTGCAGATTGATAATAAAAATCAGCAAGTTTCAGCAAGTTAGTTAATCTGATCTGTGCATTTTTGTGGTTTTTTTGTTATGGATTCGGTTAATAGTGTATGTATTTATGTGATTTGTTTTGTTTTTGTGCAGGTGCTTTAAGACATTCGCTGCAGGATAGGTTGAGCAAGGCTTCCTCGGCCAAAGCTCGAGATCAGATAAATTTGAAGTTACGCACAAGTACAGGTCTGTATATGAATGAGTGATAATTGATCTCCGAAGCACCTAACATCTATGATTGAAGGCGTGTCTTACACGGCACCTACACATGTGATTACATTCAATTTTGTCATTTTTTTTAATTACTACCGGTGTCATTGTCTTGTCTGTTGTCGGTCCTTCATAGTAATTGATTTCGTTACTATATTGTCTTTGATTTATACTATTAGTCAATTAGTTTAGATCTAATAAAACAAAACAGATTCAGGAAAGTAATTAATTTTTGGATCGCCATTTTTTTGTTGCTTTTCTTGAAAATATAGTAGTCATCCAATAAAATTGGAGTGCTTCTAAAAAATAGTTAGTCTTGAAATTTTTGTAGCTCTCAAAAAACCATTTTGTATGTGCTGTGTGTGTGTGTAACTTGTATATTATGAGGCTACATCATTTATGATAGTTCCCTGTATTTGAACTCTGTAAGAGTGAAATATATATTTTTCTTCGATATAGATGTTGAATCATTTCATTGGATAGACAGATCTAGTAATGTTTGTGGATTGCGGTACTAGATTTTTTTTTTTCTTCTGCTAACATTATTTTTTACATCTTGTCCTCCCAGCACCACCTCTCATGTTGGTTGATTTACCTGGGTTGGATCAGCGCATCATGGACGAATCAATAGTAAGTGCTGTCCTTCATTTACTTATCCTATATTTTATTTCCTAATTTTTTGATGTTATATTTCATTTTGCCTTTGCATAGGTTAGTGAATATGCGGAGCATAATGATGCCATTTTGGTAGTTATTGTACCAGCAGCTCAAGCACCTGAAATTGCTTCCTCTCGGGCCCTTAGATTGGCAAAGGAATACGACGGAGAAGGTAATTCACATTTTTCTTGTTATTAATGCTTTTATGTATAACATGTGAGCATTTTATCTGGAGGATTTGCTTGGTTCTTTTCTCCCTTAGTTGTTATTGTGAATTAATTAACTAAAAAGGTAAAAACAAATTTGTATAGGTACAAGAATTGTTGGTGTTATTAGTAAAATTGATCAAGCTGCATCAGACCAAAAAGCAATAGCTGCAGTTCAAGCACTTCTACTGAATAAGGGTCCTACAAAAGCACAAGATATCCCCTGGGTTGCATTAATCGGTCAATCAGTTTCAATAGCTACGGCACAGTCTGGATCTTCTGGTTCTGAAAATTCTTTAGAAACTGCATGGAGAGCTGAGAGTGAAAGCCTCAAGTCCATACTGACAGGAGCCCCTCCAAGTAAGCTTGGAAGGATAGCTTTGGTAGATGCTCTGGCACAGCAGATTCAAAATCGCATGAAGCTGCGGGTGCCTAACCTTCTTTCTGGGTAATTTTCATGCTGCGCAATATAACTTTTCGATTTCCAGTATTATTATTTTACTTGGTTCTTGTTTATTGTGGATACCCAAGAACTTGGCAATAAATCAACGGTTCTTTTTCTTGAATTTTATTTTAAGTTTAACATTTTGGTTTTACTGTTGAAGATTTGTGACATAAACAATTGTTTACTGCTGACGATCTGGTTGCTTTAAAAAGAAAAAATGATTTGTTTGTTTTATTCTTGTTTTAGCAGCCTCTTAGTTAATGTGCTTTTTTTTATACATCGCTCATTTGATCATCTGGTGTGCATTTCATCATTTTTTATTTTTTCTTACCTCAGATATTTTTTGTTATTTTTTAGAAGATTTGATCATAACTGTTGTAACTCAGAAGTCCATAGGGAATTCAAGCAAGTATTGATAATGCCAAAATAAAGTATAAAGTAGTCATGTACATTCACAAACAATACTTTAGTGATTGTTTTATAGAAAGTGGATTTTATGAATCTTTACTGATATATTGTTCAGGCTACAAGGGAAGTCTCAAGTAGTTCAGGATGAATTGGCAAGGCTTGGTGAGTCATTGGTCACCACTTCAGAGGGTACACGTGCTATAGCCTTGGAACTTTGCCGTGAGTTTGAAGATAAGTTCCTACAGCACCTTACCTCAGGCGAGGTATGTTGTCTCAATCTTATACTTTAATTGAATTTGAATTAATTTTGATATCATTTATTTGTCGGAGTGCCATTTCTTATTTCCTTAGTATTGTGTCATTATAATAGCTTCTTTTTTTTTGATATATATCCTCGCATTTGTAGGGTTGCTATTCATTAAAAAAACATTTTTGAATTTAATTTTGAGAAGTTAAAGTATTAGAGGCTTTGGTAATGAGAAGGAGCTTATTTGAATTTGAATAGCTTACATTTAAAATATTCATAATTCTTGTTCCGATGCTCTGGTTAAATGTAGCATAAAAAGGCAAAAAAACTTTTCAATCACTGCAACCACCCAACTTAAAGTCAAATTCCATATTTCATGTACAACTCAAGTTAGATTTTAACAGTTTAAGCTAAAGTATTTCAAGTACAGCGTAACAATTCCATATAGTCAAATACAAAGTGCCAAGAAGGACAACATTAAATCAAACTTAAAACTGAAATTTTATGAGGATAAGTCCCATAACATCCAAAGCTAGTCATAATTAGTTGCATACATCATACCTATCATAACTCATAAGGTGCGGCTGCCCCACTACCTCAGGCCCACTATAACCTTGCACTGAAGCCATTTTTCAATGTCAGAACAATGACAGCACATAGATGTGAACTGCCAACCGATGCGCTGACAGGAGAGAGGGTCAACAGTGATGGAACTTCTGAAATGGGAGGTAGAGGGTTCAGAGACAGTCGTTTCAGACGGCTTTCTTGTTTAGGGCACAAAAATCAACCAATAATGTGGGTTAGTGGACCTGGGTCATGAAATCTGACCCTGAAATTAGCTTCTTCAAGACCACTCGAGGTCGCATGAATTTTTTTATCTTACTTTGCGACCACACTACATACCCACCAGATTTTTATACATGCCATCTGACTCACTCAAGGGTAGCAAGATTGTAATATTGTGAACTAGTACAAACACAGCTCTTAACAAATAACAAATACTAAACGTAGAAAATAATCCAATGAACTAGTATAAACCCAGTCCTTTAAACAATTACTAAAAAAGATAATTCAAAATATAGCTCATAGATGAACAATGGAGTAATCTATGAGGAAAAGTCTTATTTATGAATAATTGATTTACTGACTTATTCTGAAATTTCAGCATTTAGTGGTGAATTGGTTTTCACATTATGCTAAAGATTAGTTGATTTTATGTTTATTGCTCGAGCCTCTTTTTTCCTCCCCTGAATTACTATAATTTTAAATGGCAGGGAACTGGTTGGAAAATTGTTGCCTGCTTTGAGGGGAGATTTCCTGATAGAATGAAGCAATTACCGTTAGATAGGCATTTTGATATCAACAATGTAAAGAGGGTAAGTTTTGATCCTACTGATTTGTGGATAGCATTGTACACTGGCTTGTTGGATTTTTTGTGGTTTTGTTACACTTGGTGACCGTTTTGTCTATTAACAGATTGTGTTAGAAGCCGATGGTTATCAGCCATATCTCATTTCACCTGAAAAGGGATTAAGATCACTAATCAAAGGAGTTCTAGAGCTTGCAAAAGAGCCATCACGCCTTTGTGTTGATGAGGTATTTTTGTTTTGTGTATAGAATGAGTTCGAATTATATTTAACTTTCTTCACTCAGGTTTCAATTGTTTTTAGCTTCTTTCTGATGCCTTCGTAGTCTTCACATTACTGTATCTGGATCTAATATCCATGTTCTTTGTCCTGATTCCTGATCCTTCCCTTTGGCTGTATTCATTCTACCTATTTAAAATATTGTATAAATGTTAGTCTCACACATGTTTGAAGATAGGATGGGAAAATTGAAAATATTCACTCAAAATGGACTGTGATATAGCAGAATACAACAATAACGGGCTTGGAGAGCTATGTAAGAATTGACAATTGGTTTGGGTGGTTTGGGATTGAGTAGAAAAGCTGTTTCTTTCTCAGAGTTGGCTTTATCTTTCAATGTGCTGTCCTTGATCACCCTCTTCCAATCAGCACAGCTCCATCCCGTTGCCTTTTTCCCCATTTAGCAGTTTAGTCCATTGACGGTGGGTATTTCCACAGCTTGTAAGAAGTTGTGTCTTCTAGTTACCTAGTTTTCCATTTCGGTTTGTGTAATATCAGTCAACATTTTTGTTTTAGAGAAATCGTGGACTTGGGTACTTCACGTAGGATCTCGAGTTACTTTGAGATTCTTCTGAAAGCATCATATATGTGAATAAATGATTCTAATTCAGTCGATCACATTGTAAAGTAAGTTGATAGGCTCTCATTACTGAAGTATATCAACAGTTAAGAGGGGTTATATGCAAAAGGATATACAGACCGAGGTGGGGAAGACAAAATAGGAGATAATGGGATTGCTCATTTAGTTAAATCCGGATCATGACTGAAGTACGGTAATGAATAGTGGGGAGGTTGGAATTTGATTGGGGAGACATGAGAATATAAGAGGGAAGGATAATAGTGATTGACAGGTATTAATTGGGAGAAAAAGGGGTATGGGGGTAATGGATTTGTCCAACTTCCGATCTCTATACTTAACTTCTATTTTCTGCTAGTTAAAAGGACTTTTGTGCATGCTAAGTAGGACATAAAGTAGAACGAGATTATCTTGAAATGTCTTACATTTTACTTATATTATGCAGTTAATGTTAAGTAGGTCTTCCGACCTCTACACTTAACTTTCTAATCAAATGTCTTACAGTTTACTTGTAACATGCAGTTAATGTTGTAAATCGATCATTTTATGCAATTTTCCTTGTTTGTTCGATCTATTTCTCTTGTTGTGGATGAAGATTCTTATTTCCTTATGCAATAGGTACATCGGGTCCTGATGGATATTGTATCAGCGGCTGCCAATGCTACACCTGGTTTAGGAAGATACCCACCTTTCAAGAGAGAGGTATGGTACTATGTTGCTGATTTCCAGTTTCTACTGGCTAGCTAAATCAGTATGCAATGTTAGTCTATGCTTTAATTGCTTATGTTTCTTTAGTTTTTTTTTCTTCTGAAGTATATTACTGGGTGGAAAGTTAACTTTGTCTCTCTTTCAATTAACACTGTTTACAATGTTTCAAGATTGTGGCCCTTGCTACTACTGCACTAGAAGGGTTTAAGAATGAATCAAAGAAAATGGTGGTTGCACTAGTTGATATGGAGCGTTCTTTTGTGCCACCCCAACACTTCATTCGCTTGGTACAAAGGAGGTAATTTGGACTTGTTAGTTTTCTGGTGTGAATATTCATTTGTCACAAAAAATCAGTTCCTATCAAAGAGACATATAAGCAGAGAACAAATCATCTTGACCAAATAGGAGAGAATCCATTCCCTTTTCTGTGCAGTGCAGTTTGTTTTAGATTTTCATTGACCATCACTTTTAGATGCAATGTTTTTTTTTTTTTTAAAATTTGTTTAAAAATCATTTTTTCATTTTTTATAACATGAATATTCCCTTTATTTCTGTTAGGGTAGGGCTCCATTACTGAATCAAAGCAATAAGCCAAAAGGGCACCTAAATAATAGAATGCAATATTGCTTTAATCAGAAGAGACCACTACAAGGGTCCAGAGCCATGACTCCTCAGGTGAAGAGTCCTCTGTGACGCAATCCAAAATAAGTTCACCCCAGCTAACAAAATGTTAATGGCATACCAACCCCCATGACCACTTCCCTCATAACAAAATGTTAGCAACATAATAATTCGCTACAGTCCCTAGGGAATTGCCAACTGGTTTAAGAGTACCAATCCACGATACTTTGACAAACCGGTTCATGCAAAATCGTTGGCTATTCATGGCAAAACATGTACCAGACAGAAAAAACCATATCAAGCTAAGTAAGTTGAGCTAAAAGTCAGCTCAGAAGTTAATAACTGCAGTGGGTATTGGGAAGTGCTGAACACTTCTTAAAAGCATACATCACTTCTTAAAGCGTACAATCACTGGTCCCCACAAGTACATTAAAGTTTGTTGCACACTCAATCCTTGAATCTACACTTCATGTTTATAGTCAACTGGCCTCTTCATTTTTTGATGCATTACTATATAATAACCAAGCTATATTTGGAGCTGAGCTTTTCTGATAAATTTGCCAATTTGAAGATTGTTTTGCAAAATTAAAACTCCCTTGCAGAAAATCTTTTACTAATTTCTAAGATATAGTATTATGTGTTGCTTGGTTGTGTGTAGTTAAAAGGACCAGATTAGCACACTTTTACTAATTAGCCATCAATTTTTGAGTCCATGCTTATACAAACAACTTTCTAGGTGTCACCCAGTTGTATATTTGTGAGGCTGTAATTTGATCTGATGACAATATTATTTACTTTAGGATGGAAAGGCAACGCCGGGAAGATGAGTTGAAGGGTCGATCTACGAAAAAAGGACATGATGCAGAGCAATCTATACTTAACCGGGTAGGTGTTGTCTTCCTGTAACAGAACAATTCAGTCGATGAAATATATTATGTTTGTTTGTATAATGTCTACTATTTGTTTAATTTTTTTCGCTTGTATCTTCTTTTTAGTTATTTGTTAACTGATTTTAGGCCACAAGTCCCCAAACTGGTGGAAGCATGAAATCACTAAAGGATGATAAGGATAAGGATAAGGAAAAGGACAAGTCAGGTCAGGCAGAGAAAGAAGGGCAAGAAGGCTCTGGTTTAAAGTCTGCTGGTCCTGAAGGAGAAATTACAGCAGGTTTGTCCTGTGCAGTATGCTAGCACAACTTATTAGTCGATGTTTCATGCATTCTAATTTAGTGCTCTATATAGTTGTTTTTTGTGATGGAAATCTTTCTAAAATTTTATATAATGACATGCTAGAATTGATTTATGAAGGATGTAATAGCGTCTTTTGATCCATGTAGCATAACCTATCTGGCGGGGAAGGCTTTAGTTATTGTTGTCTCCCTGAAATATAAGGAAAATAATTGTCTCATTTGTGAATGTGAATAGCTTTTTAGTTTGGGTAGTAGTTTTGTGGAAGTGATGAATTTTATTTCGTTATCTATGTGACTATTTCATGTTTTGGTTCAAAAGATATTTTATGGTTTCACTGATATGCTACATTTTAGAATTTAGAATGGCGTAACTTGATTGAAGATATAACTTTTCAATAGAAATCATGTTTTCTCAATCATGCATCTGAATGGTTAAGTTATTGTTCAGATTAACTTATTTTACTTTCTGAAAAGTTTATACTTAAATGCTTTCTTTGCATTAAAAAATTAAATCTAAAAATGCAATAATTCACGATGTACAAACCTTTTGATTGCAATTCTTCAACTTGTGATAAGTGCATTATAAAATACTGTATTAAATTAAACAAGATTTACTTGAGAGAAAAACTCAGCAAGAGTGATCACACACACATGTAGAATGTACTTTCTACACTCTTTCTCAAGATGGAGCATAGAAATCATTTCACCAAGTTTGTTACAAATGAATTCATTTTAAGGGGCAATTATATATTTTAACGATATATACAAACTGGTCTTTGGAATTGAGAAATTCAGTAGAAATATCCAAGAGAACTTTTCTACATAATGTGGCAGTCAGTTTTATTTGCCCAGTCTGCTCTCGAAGTAACCTTTTTAACTGTATGAGTTCACAAATTGATCAGGCATCAGCATATGTTTTGAGCATTTTTGAATGGTTCAGAGTTGTTCCAATTAATATCGTTGTTTCCTTGTTTGATTTTTTCCCCCCTCCCTTTCTGCGTTTGTTACTGTTATGAAGTTCGTTGAAAACCCTATTCGTAGGGGATTCCCAGGCAGTCTGCTGTAGGGATTTTAGTGTTTTATTTGAATAGCGGGACACATTCTTTGTAGGATCTTAGCTCTGGGGGTTGATGTTTATGGGTTTGCTGAACCAATATTGCAAACCTTTTAGTTGTCGCTTGCCTTGTATTTGACAGCATTTCCTAGTTTCCATTGCAGTATTGTAATAATGTTTGGAAGTTAGAATTAGCCAGAGTATATATCTCAATTATTAATGATGTAAATATGTTCCTTACTACTTGCAGGATTTTTGTTGAAGAAAAGTGCAAAAACTAATGGTTGGAGCCGGCGATGGTTTGTGCTTAATGGAAAGACAGGAAAGGTTGGTAACTATCGGGGTTTAATAAGGATACAGATCTGTGTATAAGATGAGATTAATGCGAAGAACTAACTCCTATCTATATGGATTGACATCGTAGGATAATCCGAATATACCCCAAATATACTTCATAGATTTGACAAGTAATATGGTTTTGCTTGTTAATGCTTGCCAATTGAGAATAATAATAGAACTCTCAAATATTTACAACCTAATTTTTTCTTTCAAAAGCACATCAAATTTGTAGATATTTGGAAAATATGGGTAATTGTAATTGCTGTTCTTTCCAATTGTTGAACATATTTTTAAACCTATGTTGCATCTTTGTTATGTGGATATGCTTTTAATATGATTTGCTATATTTAGTATTGACTTTGACCTTTCACTTCACAGCTTGGGTATACGAAAAAACAAGAGGACAGGCATTTTCGTGGTGTTATTACATTGGAGGTATGGAGGATTCTCATTACTCGTGTATGCTCGTTTATGAAAATATTTTGCTGTGGCTGTTGAACTTTTAATCTCATATCTCGTGTGATCAGCATTACCGAGTTAAGGATCTGGTTTGTGTGAGAGTTGAGGTCATTGTATTATTTAGATACAGAGCAATCTATAATTCTGTTTTGAAGATAAAATGTAAAGTTAACTTCTTTTCTTTAAGAAAATGCTTATATAATCTAATTGTTAAATCACTTCGGTGTTCTATTTGAATTTGGATGTTTTACACTGCAAATTTGTTATTGTTCCTTCACATTTCTCATTGTTACTGGTGTACGAACTCAACTTTAAAGCTTATATTATATTTTGTTTTCTTTTTGCTAATTAAACATTCATTTGTAGGTCATTGATGTTTCACATTTTTGCAATGTGTACTGGCTTAGGTTTTTATAATGTCAATGATTTAGAAATATATATGATTACCCACCGCAGTCTTTGATATACATACAATTTAAATTATTATGCAGGAATGTAACATTGAAGAGGTTCCAGATGAAAGTGATCCTCCACCAAAAAGCTCTAAGGACAAGAAGTCTAATGGACCGGACTCTAGCAAAGTCAGCCTTGTATTTAAAATTACTAGTAGAGTCCCGTATAAAACTGTTTTGAAAGGTAAGTTCTTCTTTTGGAAGCTATGAATAGTAAACCATTTTTTACTTCTTAGAAATTCCTGAAAACGTTTTATTTACAATATCTTTCTCTCTTGCAGCACACAGTGCTGTTGTTTTGAAGGCCGAGAGTGCAACTGATAAGACTGAATGGATTAATAAGATAAGTAATGTTATACAAGCAAAGGGAGGACAAATAAGGCTTTCATCTGAGGGTGGCTCAGCGATGAGGCATAGCCTCTCTGATGGTTCCTTGGTGAGTTGCTGGCTTAAAACCATTGGTCATGCATATTATTATTATTATTATTATTAATTTTTTTTTTTTTTAATGGTGGGTGTTGTTAGGCTTATATAAGTATAAATTAAAGTTATTTCTCCGAACGAACCTCAATTAATACAAACCACAATAAATTAATCAGTGATAGAGATTAACTTCATGGGAAACACTTTAATGTATTCTTTTATGTCACACTTTCCGTAAATGTGGAATTTATTATTTTTATGCATATAAATGTCAAAGATGTTGTCATATATTGATGGCGATTGCTCTAACTCATTTGTTGGCAGAAGTTCTGTCTAATTTTTAAGGTCCATTCCTGAAGTTTCTTATGTGAATGTATGGAATACAGTATGGGAATTGCGAAAAAAGAGATAATTAATATAAAATAAATAATTGATAACCGGTAATTTTGAATTTGTGGTTATCCACTGGCAGTATTTAATTTTCTTGTCGTATCTCAGGATACAATGGCTCGAAGACCTGCTGATCCTGAGGAAGAACTCCGATGGATGTCCCAGGAAGTCCGTGGCTATGTTGAAGCAGTTTTAAACAGTTTAGCTGCTAATGTACCCAAGGTAAGCTTCAGTTTTTAACATATTCGATGTTATATAGATTATTTTTTGTTTTGACAATGTTAATTTTTAATGCAATTACTGGTCGTATGGTTGGCAGGCAGTTGTCCTTTGCCAAGTTGAAAAAGCTAAGGAAGACATGCTGAATCAATTATATAGCTCTGTCAGGTTCAGAAATCTGTTTACACATTTGCATTTGTTTTCGTTCTCTGTACATTAGATTTTTTTCCTTGCAATTAGTCAGTTCCTGAATTTTTCAGATGAATGTGGATTGTTTATTAAAAAGATTCTGAAAATGTTTGATTTCTGTCTTGTTTGATTAACCTCTTTTGGGGAAATAATCTACATATAAATTGTTGTTACCTCTCAATTTCAATTTTTAATCTTGACTATATAAGTATTGACTGTTAAGTTATGTTGTATGGTCGACATTTACCCTTCCATCATAGCACACATTCATAGGACATACCCGTTCTATAAAGAATTTTTCTGTTTTCTACAAGTTGAATTTGCACCAATATGTGAGACGAGAAATTGCTTCGGTTTATGTTTTGAACATTTTTATATCTTCCATTATTAGTGGTCAAAGCACGGCTAAGATTGAGGAGCTGCTTCTAGAAGATCAAAATGTAAAGCGCAGGAGAGAGCGTTATCAGAAACAATCCTCGCTTCTATCCAAACTGACACGCCAGCTGAGTATACATGACAACCGTGCAGCTGCTGCCTCTAATTGGTCAAATGGGAGTGCAGGTGTGTGTAAACTACTTTTTGTACTCATTTACAGATTCACTGGATGATTCAATTATCAGCACTCTTTTAATGTATGAGGGTATTTCCTTTTTAGGTCCCCAAAATTATCTTTCTTGATTAATGACAGTAATCAGAATCATGATACTGTTTTCTCATTGTATTCTGACATTTTTCTGGAGAGCAATTTTACCCAAAACTAATATTTTCTATTTTGATTAGCTTAGCAAACACCAATTGCACTTTGTAACCATTCTATTATCTTAATTAGCTGGCAATGAATCTGAATTCATCTTGGGTAGTATTTTCTTAAATTTATTCTGCAATGATTTATGCTTCTCCGATTAGTATTAGTTTTCCGTTTTGTTTTCTGTTTTTTCTTCTTCTTGTATTTTGTGTACTTAGATTACATGCTTGTTTTGCAGAGAGTAGCCCAAGAAGCAGCGGACCAGGTGATGACTGGAGAACTGCCTTTGATGCAGCTAGCAATGGCTCTGTTAGCCGTAGTGGTTCAAGATCGGGATCAAATGGTCATAGTCGACATAATAGTGATCCTGCACAAAATGGTGACTTGAACTCTGGCCCAAACTCTGGCAGCCGCCGTACTCCTAACCGATTACCACCTGCTCCACCAGGTTCTTCGGGTTACAAATATTAACAAATGGCCGACATTTCATGTTTTGTTACATTTTTGGAGCCTGCGATTGCTCCTGCCCCATTTCATACCTTTGAGGATAAGGTCTCGTCGCAATTCTTTGTTCCTGCCAGGATATTTAGGTGATGAAAAAGGTTTGTGTATATAGAAGAAGACTAGTTTGTTAGTATATATATGTTTTCTGGGCTTGTCCCATTTTCCGGAAGTATGGTATCAAGTTCGACTTGAAAAGATTGATCATGTTTTTCTATTCAATATTCTTTTTACTTTCATACCTTTTAATGTTTCTTTTGGGATTTTGTACTCAATTTTTGATGCTGCTGATGTAATTGCTTTATAATGATTGGATGGCACACCATTTCTGATGGGTTTATAAGACTAACAATTGAAGTATTTTAATAATGAGTATGTGTTATATCTGTTGCCTCCTTTCTGTAGAATATTTTTTTAATGCTGAGTATTATTTTTCAACTTCCGATTATGCCATCCTGTGTGTTTTTGGATGAAACGTATGTATTTTTCTTTACAAGGATTAATTCGTAAAGCATTTTTGACGAGTTTTCAAGACCAACAATTTGAATATTTGTTAATGGAGAAATTTTTCTCTCCATTGAGTGCTTTCTGTTGAGTACTTAAACTTCATTACTGTTCCGACTGATTTATTTTTGTCAAAAACGTTTTTTTTTTCTTCTAGTGATTTGATGTTAAAGTTGAAATTATTAAAATTTTACTATGTTAAACTTATATTACACGTAACGGTCGTACTAACAATTGCCAGTGATTAATGGTTTTAATATTTGTAAATCTACAAGTTAAATTAAATGTTACGAGTTGATAATTTTGATGTTACGAACAATTCAAGTGACGAAATTAAAGTGATTTGAATGTCTGAAAATCCTCCCAAGTGACAAATTAAAGTGAATCTGTAATAAGTCGAAAATGATTGTCAATCTAAATGTAACAAACACTGCAACAAGATGAGAAAATGAAACTATGCCACACCAAAATGGTGAATAAAACAACTCACTTGGACGAAGAAATCAGGAGAAAAATCACTTCTATGCACTTAGATGAAAGAAGAGAAAAACAATGCAAGTAGTTGATTTTGTGATAAATATATCCAAATTCATCCGCCCCGATGGAAGAAAAAGAATTCTCTGATAAGAAAAAACTACTGACTCATGTACAATGTATAAATATGATATTGGAGGAGACAGTTTCAACTAAAGCTTAATTGCGAGTCTTTTGATAAGCCCCACATCGATCATCTGAGGTCAATGAGATAAATATGTGAAAGGTTTAAATCTAGTGTTATAAACGACTAGTGTGTTTGTTTTTAGCGAATTTGGATTTGTATTGTATCGATGTACTCTATCAATTTGAATGAATGAATATCATTTATTTTTTTCGATAATTGTAATCCATCTTTTCGATTGCGAGCTTGTTTGTACTTGTATAGTATTTTCGATTGCATATGTCAACTAGTATCTCTTCTAGTTGCTTATACGCTTGTGCAGTCGTAAGTTGTCCAATCTCTTGTGTTAATTATGGTATTTGAGTTTCTGACGATTTGCAATAATTGGAGATAATATCAAATTTCAAGAATGTTGATCGTCTATTGATGGACGAAATTGACAAGTGCACCAAATCGTAACAAATATTAAAGTAGTAAGTTTATCGTTCTATACAGGGAATGTCGTTCAACTTAGTAATTAATAAAATTTATTTTAAACGGTAAAAGTTACCTAAATTTGAATAAGATTGTAGGGTTAAACTACTCTGCTAAGTGCAGAATTAGGGTTTTGATTCAAATGATTAACAGTGATTAGGGAATCCTTTGAATTCCCCCTTCGTCTTTGTTGGATAAAAACCTAAAGTTATTAAACAATTATGTATGCTACTTACGATTTAATGAAACAAGCGGATAACCTCACACAAAGCTTCTCACAACAACTATTGCAGGACCAACCTAAATTGAGTACTACGCTATCCAAAGAAGAGAGTAACTAAAAAGCCGGAATTCAAACCTTTACTTCTTAGGGCGTTAAAAAAGGTGGTAATTAGAAAAACCAATGTAACTGTTTGTCCGTGCCTACTTTAATCCTACATATCATTTTTCAAGATTACCCACGTAGTTAACCAATTGAAAAAAGCATTAAAGAACAAAGGAATCTAATTTAAATCTAAACATTGTAAGACATAAACTGAATAAAAGATTATTAATAATATTCAACAAATAAGAAGGGGTTCATCGTAGAACCCTAATCGAGAGGTTTAGTTGCTCATGACAACATACATTATAATAAAACCATAGAAAAACATACCTTAGAGAGAACAAGAGAAGGAAGAATCATGCCTTGAAGATATGATGTTTTACCCTTGCCTCCAATCGTCAAGTGTTTTTGAATGAATAATAATGAGACCAAGAGTCTCAATTTATAGAAAATGATTAGATAGGGTTTATGAGAAGAAAAAAGGGCTTTGTGCGCTGACGCGACTTGAAAAACAAGTTGCAGGCAAAATCTGCCCGCAAATGGTCGCTAGCCACTCCCATGGCAGTAGCCTCACTGCCTCAGGCATGAGTCATGCCCAGTCAGGCGTGAGTCACACCCATGACATCCCTGGATGTGGGAGTTCTTGCGTTTTTTGCCCGCTTTCAATTGTTCTTCCGTCTGAAAACTCCTAGGAACTTGAAATGAATTTTCTTCACTTTGTATTGTCTTCAAAAATCTTCTAAGAACCACCGACTTCAATCTTCATATCCTTGATCCTTCACGTGATGTCTTTATCTGTCGATTTACATGATTTCTCACTTTAAGAGACTCAAAACACCTATGAGGCTGCATGATCTAGGATGACAGTGAATTACATTGACTCGATTGAAAATAATACAATATGTTCCTCAAACATTAACAACTCCTATATCTCTCAACTTATTTGCATTCAAATGCAAAGAAAAGTACTAAAAACATAGCAAAAAATGTCATATGATGCTCTGTCATCATCTATCAATGAATCTTGGTCAAGGTTTGACTAGCAAGATACACTTGACTTTATTTTAGATTTTTTTATATGACTGATTTGTGGGAGAATTGTTCATGTGATCCCTTAACTTAATTTTAGCTAACGATTTAGTATTTTTTATATTCTTTTGCCATTTTATACTCTATGTTATAAAATGCTAACACCGTTATCCTTCTTTACATTATTTGTTACACACTCATTACCAAAACCTAAAAAGTCATAACATTCATCTTCATATCGAACAAAAACCTAGACACTCATTCTAAAACACAGAAAAAACCAGATCTGCCTAAATCACAACCACTAATCCACAATCTCATTTCTCTATCATGATACTGAATCCCTTGAATCTTTTCTAAAACAACATCACACCCATTAGTCCGCATAATCTTGTCTTAATCAAATTGCTCCTTCGGGATTGAGGTTGATTCGTTGGTGGTTTTAGCAAAAGTCTCTTCGTTCTAATTGTGGAATCATTCGTTTGGGTATTATAATGGTTTTCTTATATGTGGTAAACATCCTTCACCTCCTTTAAACATTCGCTTCTATATTATTTTGCTCATTTTCATTGCATATGGAGGTTTGGTGGGCTGTAGTTGTGTAACAAGAATAACTTTCTAGGTTTAGCGATGAAGAGATCTGAGTTTTTTTGGATGAATATCTAGGGTTTTCAATTGTTTTCAACAAAAACCTATACACTCATTCTAAAACACAGAAAAAACCAGATCTGTCTAAATCACAACCACTAATCCACAATCTCATATCTCTATCATGATACTAAATCCCTTGAATCTTTTCTAAAACAACATCACACCCATTAATCGGTATAATCGTGTCTTAATCATTGCTCCTCCGAGATTGAGGTTGATTCGTTGGTGGGTTTAGCAAAAGTCTCTTCGTTCTAATTGTGGAATCATTCGATTGGGTATTATAATGGTTTTCTTATATGTGGTAAACATCCTTCCTTTCTTTTAAACATTTGCTTCTATATTATTTTTCTCATTTTCATTGCATATGGAGGTTTGGTGGGCTGTAGTTGTGTAACAAGAATAACTTTCTAGGTTTAGCGATGAAGAGATCTGATTTTTTTGGATGAATATCTAGGGTTTTCAATTGTTTTCAACAAAAACCTAGACACTCATTCTAAAACACAGAAAAAACCTGATCTGTCTAAATCAGAACCACTAATCCACAATCTCATTTCTCTATCATGATACTAAATCCCTTGAATCTTTTCTAAAACAACATCACACCCATTAATTTGTATAATCTTGTCTTAATCAGATTGCTCCTTGGAGATTGAGGTTGATTCATTGGTGGTTTTAGCATATGTCTCTTCGTTCTAATTGTGGAATCATTCGATTGGGTATTATAATGGTTTTCTTATATGTGGTAAACATCCTTCCTTTCTTTTAAACATTTGCTTATATATTATTTTTCTCATTTTCATCGCATATGGAGGTTTGGTGGGCTGTAGTTGTGTAACAAGAATAACTTTCTAGGTTTAGTGATGAAGATCTGAGTTTTTTTGGATGAATATCTAGGGTTTTCAATTGTTTTTTTTTTTTTTTTTTTTTTTTTTTTGTAAAAATTGACAACTGTGTTAACATTTTATAACATAAAGGGCAAAATCGAAAAGGAAAAAAAGATAAATGATTGAATCATTCCCTGAAATTAATTTAGAGACCACATGCACAGTTTTCCTTTGTTTATTGAGCAAATTGTCATAAGATGTATTAAGCTTAATAAGCTTAATTTTTCAGGTAAAACATGCCAAGAAGATACAACTGTCTTTTTGAAATCCTCAATTATAACTTTTTTCTTCTCAATCTATATATTGGTCTATGGATTAGTTGTTATCAAATCTTTAATTTAAAAATTAATTCCTTTATAGAACATTTGTTGCCAAATTGTTAATCGGAAAATTAAGTTCTACATTTCTTAATAATATCTTTCTTGTGATATGAGATATCATAAGATTTTTTGTTTTGTTTTTGAAAGGTTGAATTTTGCTACGTACTATGTGCAATCAAGAGCAATAAAAGAGTGCGGATACTTGTAAAGATCCACATTTCCTCAAAGAGTGGTTATTCAAACATAATATCAACAAGGAACGTAAATACCAAGAAGATTGTGTATTGGTTTCTAGGTATATCTTTTTAAAAATGAGTTTCCGATTTTAGTTAGTTCTTGACTTCTCTATCATATTCATAATTTCTTATTTTGGAACCGTATTTTGCATTTTTCTCCTTCATTTTTTTTGGGATACAACATAGGTTATCCCTAATTTTCTCCTCCCTATATCCATACCTGACTTGTGTTTCCCCTCATCTTCACACGAGAATCTTCCCATCAATCTTTATAGATAATTTGATTTTTCTACTGGGTGCCTCATGTTTCACTTCAAGTTCATAATCCTTCCTTACTTTAGATTTCTTTCCCGGCTTAGCACGATGGGATTTGAAAGAAGTTTTCTCAGGTATAGGAATCAAATTGTCATCCTCTAATATTGACACAAAATTAGGATGATCATCATGATTACTAATGGTACTATTGATCCTTATACTCCCTCTTTTGGTCCAACTTTCGTCACTAATGTTATACTTTGTGAGGGGAACAATATTTGTATTCTTAACATTTTTAAGTTCCAAAACTAAAGCTTCATCAGCTTTGCTCATGTCTTTAGTGCTCGACGGTCTAATACCCTTGGTAGAAACATGAATTTCAGTAGATGGAAAATCACTACCTTTATCACATGTTTTATTTTTTATTTTTTATGGATTGAGCATGTTTTGCATTCTTCCCATTCTTCACCTTAGAAACTATAGCCTCATTTACAAGTTACAACTTTAGAATTTGACAGTGTCTTATCCTTTATGGAAGTAGGGTTATGAGTAGGTGTAAAAGCATAGCCATTTTCACGAGCCCTTTAGGAACAAGATGATTGTTCCCTACCAGACTCCTTATAAATCCAAGAGTGATCATAGCCTTCCTCTAGATTCATTCAAGACGTAGGTTTACAGGTTCTCTTCCTTGGCACGGTATCCAGCTCAGTTTCTGAATTGTCTCAAAGTTGCTAGTACATGTTTTTTCATTTCCTTTTTCAGAGTTCCAAGTAAAAGTAGAATGTAGATTACTTTCCGAACCAGAATAATATGCAAATCCACCCCCCATAGTTGTAGAACTAGTACTTCTTGCATTCGACTTTGTGTCATCTATAATTTGTACGCTCTGGCACATGTATTATCCGTTTCAAGCCCTTTCATCACCTGATTTAAGAATAAAGATAAATGTGTTACATAAGTAAGTATCGACTAACGATTTAATTGAAACATATAATACATGTGAGAGAGACATACTAACTATAGATGACACAAAGCCGAATACTAGGAGCACTGATTCTACAATTATGGGCGGTAAATTTGCAGATTTTTCTAGTTCAGAAAGTAATCTACATTATAGTTTTACTAAGAACTATGAAAAAGGAAATGCAAAAACCTGTACTGGCAACTTTGAGACAATTCAGAAAATGAGCTGAATATCGTGCCAAGGAAGAGAACCCGTAAACCTAATTCTTTAATGAATCTAGAGGAAGACTATGATCATTCTTGGATTCATAAGGAGTCGGGTACTGAAAAATCATCTTGTTCCAAAAAGGCTCGTGATAATGGCTATGCTCTTACAACTTATGCTGACTTTACTTCCATAAAGGATAAGAAGCAGTAAAATTCTAAAACAGTAAGTGTAGCTCTAGTTTCTAAGGTGACGAATGGCAAGATAGAAAAACATGCACAATCCATAAAAATCCGTGATAAATGTAGTAATTTTCCATCTACTGAAAGTCCTGCTTCTACCAAGGGTATTAAACCGCCAACTCCCGAAGATATGAGCAAAGTTTATAAAGCTTTATTTTTTGGAACTTAAAAATGGCGAGAATACAAATGTTGTTCCCCTTACAAAGTATAACATTAGTGACGAAAGCTGCGCCAAAAGAGGTCGGAGAAGGAAAAATAGTAGCATTAATAATCATGATGATCATCCTAATTTTGTGTCAATATTAAAGGGTGATAATTTGATTCCTTTACCTCAGACAATTTCTTTGAAATCCCCCGGTGCTAAGCTAGAAAAGAAATCTAAAGTAAGGAAGGATTCTGAAGTGAAACTGATGTAGGAGGGTTTCCTTAGTATTTTATTATTTTAGCCTAATTTTAATATTTGTTTGTTTTGTTTTCAGTCTGTTATTTTCGGCCCATTAAAGTTTTATTATTTCCCTATTTAAGCTTAACAATTGTAGCCTAAGAAGCAACTTATATTCATTCAATAATATCTTAGAGAGTTTTGTCAATTTCTGGTGGATTCCGGAACCCTATTTTCACAAGTTTTTTGCTTGCAAACTTGTTTCTTTTCAATCTAGGTTAAGCGCTTGCTAGCTTACGCTTCCGACTGCGTCAGTTGGTATCAGAGCACGTTTCTCCTGTTCTTTCGTGAACATGATTCAACCATGGGCGATCAACCGGTTACGAGGGTAGAATTTGACGATTTAACTGCGACCATCAAAGTTCTAGCGGATCAGATGGCGGCGTTGATAGCTAAGGTCCACGATAACATCAACAACAACGCCAACAACAACAACAACAACAACAACCGCAACAACGATGACAACAATAGAAACAATCGAGTTATTGAGGCTTCAAGTTCTTCAAAGGTGGAGAAAACTGAATTCGAAGAGAAAATGTTGAATCACTGGAAGAAGCTGCAAATTTTCCGAGAACAGGCCAAAAATGGTTATGGAGCAAAAGCAACAGACTTGGTTAACCCTGTATCACGTTCATCCAACGATGTGGGGTCATTTATGATGTTTGCAAATAATAAACAATTGGTTAAAAAGTCACTCACTTCGCCAATCTCCAATCCTCTTCAAGTAGATAAATTTCAGGATGCAGTAGATGTCTTTGTGGACAGCCC
>Ga0228711_1001527_pt1 | contig 34228 bp, 20 predicted proteins | sample MedpolnodulmetaG_2_FD_177996 | JGI IMG/M metagenome (GOLD analysis project Ga0228711, IMG submission 177996) | Root nodule microbial communities from Medicago polymorpha collected in Santa Monica, California, United States - brown nodules | ecosystem: Host-associated > Plants > Roots > Nodule... | reverse complement strand
CTTTTTTCAAAAAAATTTAAAAATAATAATTTATTATTTAAAAAAAAAATTCTTTAACCCTTCTTGAAAAAGAAATTTTTTTTTTTTTAACCCTAATTAAATATAGAAATACTCTATCCCCGTGAGCTTAACTCAGTTGGTAGGGATATTGCATATTATATGCAGGGCCCGGGTTCGAACCCCCGGACACTCCACTTCTCTACAATTTAATTGTGTGAGCTCTAGCCATTAGACTACTTGACCAAAAAAAAAATATAGATATACCCTCTTGTCCCCGTAACTTTAACTTAGTTATTAAGAACAATGCATAATATATGTATGTGTAAGTATTGAAGCAGAGACAATGCATTATATATGTAGAGGTTAAGGTTGGTACCTTGGACATCCCACTTATTCATCTTAAGAAGTGAATTTCTAATCATTAGATTAATCGACAATTCGTTCGATCACTATTATAAACAAAAGAACACTTAAAGAAGAAGAAAACAACAAATCCAATTACTTGGTTCTCTAAAAAAAAGCCAATCACTTGGTTATATTCATCCTTTTTTTAATTTTAGCCTAATTGACATTCTATCTTATATCCATAAAAATAATGGATTGCTAACTAATTTTTTTTTGAGAGAAATGGATTGCTAACTAATAGAAATTTATTTTTAGCGTCTACATTAAGCGATCAAAATTAATTTTTCCTGCCTATTCATTAAGATCATGGATAGTTAAGTGAATAAAATTATTTGTTTTAGTCTAATTGCATATTTGGCTTATGGCCATAAGATCATGGATAATTAAACCATCAAACTTCATTATTTTTTAGTTTCTCTAGATAGAAATGTTTCTCGATTAATTAAGTACTAAGCATGTGAAGAAGTCAAGTAACATTTGAAAAGCTTCTTGTACCATCTCCAATCCATATAGTCAAGTCACTCTTTCATCATGTTAAACGAGTTTAGATCAACTGTCCTACTCGAAAAAGATGCATAAATTCTAATGTAGCTTAAATTTATGTCACCAAGTCGAAATTCAAAAGGCCATTGCCAAGATAATGTTTCTCGGTAGTTTACATAACAAGGGAAAATCTGGATAGCACTTAGGTGATTTAGAGTTGGGTGACATTGATGACATTGATCAATCACAATGTTACGATGCTTGTGAAAGAGAGAGAAATATAAACATTGTGATTGACTAATGTCACCGATTATCACCCAACTCTATGTCACCTAAGTACTATCCGGACAATCTATGAAACAGACATATCAACTTTTTTACATAATAATAACTAATGGCTAAGCTTTTTTTTTTAATAGAAACAAAATTCAAGATTGTATATAATTTTCTAAAGGAAGAAAAATTCGATGTTACAGCTAGTGTTACACACACCAATACTACTGACAGTGTCTGTCTTCCTAACTTATTGACAGTGTCTTCCCTAATCCAATGTTAAAAGCTAGTGCAACACTTCACACCATTATTTTCTAAATCTGCATTGCCTCTCTGCATCATAGCCACAAATTCGTTGTAGTCTATTTGTCCATCCTGAAAGGGTAAAACAATGAACATACCAAAATCATCAAAAGATGTATAAAATTTGAAAAGGCATGATTTAGAATATCAAATATTTCTTTAATATAAAATATTGGAGAAGGAGAACATATATTAGTTAAAATTACGCCAATAACTATTTTACAACTTGTACAGAAAAATTGGACTCATTTCTTGAAGTTACAAGGTCAAACTTTTACCACTGAACTCACACCTCATAAATAGAAGATTCAATTTACTTTTCATTCATTTGTTGGAAAATGGAAACACATAACATAACATTGTAATATGTATAACTCACATTATTTTGATCAGCTTCTCCGATCATTTCCTTAAAGTGGACATCTTTCATGCCAAGCTCTTTACAAACTTGTTGAAGCTCGTCTTGAGTGATGTAGCCAATTCCATATTTACAAATTGCTTTAGACAACTCAAAGTTGCAGAATCAAGAGGCTTGTCTGGAGCAACTCCATCAACCTGAACCCAAGGGTGACCTAAGAAGATTGGAACATCATCATTCACAATTTATGGTAATAAAAGTTCATGTTCTGTATAATTAAACAATTAATGAGGCAAGTTTAGTGATTAAAAATCAAGCACTAAATGTGTAATTTTTTACTTAAAAACAATTGCAATAGCTGAAGATGCAACAACCTTTTTTTCTTAAAAACAATTGCAATAGCTGAAGATGCAACAACCATAAACAATAAAAAAACACTTAGAATAAAGAAAATATGAAAATGTGTAATGAATCTATGGATACTTAAAATGTGAAAATATAAAATATGTTTCAGTAATATCATAATTTAAAAAAGAAAAAGAAAAAAAGAGTGGTGAAACTTACTTAGAGCTTCATGTGCTGTAATTCGTGTTTTAGGATCTCTATCAAGCATCTTCTTAACCAAGTCTTTGGCACTTTCAGAAATACGTGGCCAAGGATCCGAAGAGAAATCAATTTCACCATGTAAAACCTCATCAAATATCTCTTTCTCCGATTCTATTACCAAAGAACAAAATCAAAATCCACTATTTTAATTATATGAAGCAAAAAAAAGGGAATAGAAATGAAACAAAACAAAACGTAAAGATCATGAAGATAACTTACCACCATCAAAGGGAGGTGCTCCACATAAGAGAAGGTATATGATCACACCCACACTCCATACATCAGCTTCTGGTAACACTCTCTTATAACCTCAGGTGCTATATAACAAGGACTTCCTACCGCATCACTAAATTTTTCTCCTGTAAAAGAAGATTGTTAGTCACAAGGACTATATATGATCATTACACCAATTTGAGAAGGGATTATTTCCATACCTGGTTTGAAGAAAATGGACAGTCCAAAATCAATTGCTTTAAGAGTTGAATCTTCATGTCCATCAACAAAAAGAAAATTTTCAGGCTTAAGATCACGATGCATAACTCCAAGTGAGTGACAAGTCTCAACAACACTAACAATAGTTCTTGCAAGTTTAGTGGCCTTTTGTTCGGCGTAGTAACCTTTTTTCACAATCCTATCATACAACTCACCTCCTTTACATAATTCCATGACAATATAATATAGACAACATCAGAATCTTCATAAGCTCCTTTAATACATATCACATTTGGAATCCCAACCAAGTGATGCATTATCTTAATCTCCCTCCTCACATCCTCTACATCATCATCTTCTAACAATTTCACCTTTGGGATTACCTTGCATGCATACGTTTTCCCGGTTGATTTCTCCAAACAAAGTGAAGTAGTTCCAAATTCCCCTTCCCCAAGTTCATCTCCTAACTCATAGTATTCCTTAAAAGAACCATTGTTTGACAACAAAACTGATTCTTCTTGAAGACCTGCACTTTTTGCGGTTACACTAGATTCAGTTGACTTCATATCTTTGTTGTCGACTTTGTGAACATGCGGTGGACTTTGTTGAACCGTCTCTGAAGCATCTGTGTACGGTGAAACTGAAATTTGTGCTTGGTAGATTGGATATATTTTCATCTATTGAGGTATTTCTGAGTCCAACACAGTTGTTTCCCATGTTGCACTCGGGGGTTGTTTTTCTAAGAATCAAAGAAACAAAAACCGAGTTTCTAAATTCTGCTGCAACCTCAGTGTTTGTGTTTTTAGTATACATATGAAAAAAGAACAGGGTTTATAGAGCAATGCTATACATCAAGAAAGATTTTATCAAAAAAAATTCAAGAATGACATGCAGAATAATCACTATTAGATTTTAGGCTTAATTGCAGTTTTAGCCCCCTAACTTTCCCAAAGTTGCGATTTTGGCCCCCTAAAAAAAACTATAAAACAGCCCCCTAAGTTTTGCAACTGTAGCAGTTTTGGCCCCCAAAGCTGATATTGACTCGGTCTACGCTGACGTGGCACCCTAAGTGAGGTGCCACGTGTTAATTTTTTTTTTTTTTTGCCTTGGGGGACCAAAACTGCTACAGTTACAAAACTTAGGGGGCTGTTTTGTAGTTTTTTTTCTTAGGGAGCCAAAATCGCAACTTTGGAAAAGTTAGGAGGCTAAAACTACAATTAAGCCTAGATTTTATCAAGAAATTATCTTGAAATTAATTTTAGTCAATAAAATTTCTCTCTGGCCGGAAATCATGGGTGGTGGATGTTATGTATTTTTTTTAATGAAAGGTTAATAAATGAGACTGAAATCTAAAGGTGATTATTGTGTCATGTCATTTTTGAATCTTTCTTGATAAAATCATTCTTAATATCTATCATTTTCCTTTCTGTTATAATAGGATAGAATGTTTCAAAATTTGGAGGAAATCCAACGGCAATAGAAGAATGAGCCATATAGAATGGACGTTCCAGATATTCCAAGCCATTGGTTCGGTTCCTACTAATACTTCACTAGAAATACAATTTATGCGTGGCTCTTGCGGTTTCTTTCTTTTCAATCAATCAAATCAAATAATATATTAGATTGAGTAAAAATATATATTTTTTGCGCATAAAAAAATATGTTTCAAATCACGTACTAAAATATATTAGATTTTTTTAAAAAAAAATAATCACTTTTAAGAGTTTTGCATCCGTTTGTTACAATTTTTTTAAAAAAAATCAGAATCTAAAAAAAAAAATCTAAAAACAGCTTCAAATGAGAAGTTGTTATGAGCGGCTTCTCAAAAAATAGATTTTTTTTAGAGAAGAGAGAAAATATGGTTCAAAAGATTGAACTAATTTTGTAACGAAAAATCTCTTTTATATAGTTGTATCCAAACAAACTAAATTATTTGTTTAAAAAAAGTGATTTTTATCGCGATAAACAAACACAAAATAGATTCTGATTTTTCGTAAAATCTCTAAAATATAATCTCTAAATTATTTTATATCAAAAACACTTTTATTTTAATCAGTAACAAACGATCCATAATCTAAAATTTTTCGTTTTCGTTACGGTTCGCGATTTCCATCTCCAATGTCGCCTTCGTTCTTGTTTTGAGTTGCGTTTCCATCATCGTTAGAAGCATTCCTACCACTGAATTGTTGTTTCTGTAAAATTGTTTTTGTTCTTTTGTTGTTCAACGATTCAATTTATGTTTGTTTCACCTTTCTGTTATTTCAATTTCTGTTTGTTTATATTCTGTTAACAAATTTTAATTTCTGAAATGGTTCAATTTTTGATGAATTTATGCTGAATTTTCAGGCCAACTATATTTAAACCAGGCCTTTGAATCTATGTTGAATTAAAAGAGAAGAAGAATGTGAAATTGGAGATGGGTGAAGAAAAAGAAGAATAGGAATAGACATGGTGGTGATGATGGCTTTTAGAGGAAGAAGATGTCTTACAATCAATCCTTCTTTGTAGAGGATTTTTTTTTAATTAAATCTGAATAATGATAATATCAATAAAACTAATTAATAATTAATTATTTTCATTGATTTATTTTAATTTTGATTTTTTTCTTGCATGTCACGTGGCATGAAATGATAGGGTCACGTGGCACTCCATTAGTTTTGTGTTTTATTTTAACGGAAAGTTAACAGAGGGACCAATATTTTTATAAATTGCAAGGACCAATGCAAACAAAAAAAAGTGCAGGGACCAAAACCAAAATCTGATGAAAGTGCAGGGACCAATGACACATTTAAACCTTAAATTAATTATTTAATTTAACATTTTCAAATTATTTTAGTCAAAACTTAGGGGGTTAAGAAAACACTTTCTAATAATAATTAAATTAATTATTTAATTTAACATTTTCAAAAATATATATCTCAGTATATATTTTTTTCTCTGTTCCTTACTTTGTTGAGTTGTTCACATAATTATGTATCTTTCTTACATGTACACCTCCTATTATATTAACACTGCTAATGTGTGACATATTGTGTGAACAAATATACCTTTTTTTACATTGTTGGATTTGCTTTTGAATTTTTAGCTCTTGTTATGTCATGTTGGATTCACATGTTCCTTTACTTTCATGTTGAACTCTTGAGCTCTTTCTCAAATAACATCATTATCTATGTATATCCATGACAACAAAAACCAATTAAAATGGAGATGATTATTTTAATTTGTTATTAATTATGTAAGAAAACACAACAATTTATTTTAACAAATGGATAGTTGATTTTACCATTACCTAGAGAGTCGCAAGCGATAAATACTAACTCACACGAACACGAAAATTGGATACGACATTGATAGTTTGACACTAATACGTTTTTAGCAATAAAAATTTGAAATGAATTAATTAACCAAATGTAAGTGTATGTATTGGGAAAGTCTACCATGTCATAAACATAAATGAATAGTGTTTAGGCACACCCACATCAAAAGATTTTTTCTAATGATAAAAAAGAAATTGATAATAAAATAATTTAGTCTTTTGAGAAAAAGGTATTTGATGTATGTGTGACCAACTACTATTCTTTTATATTTGTACCCATACAAGAATGTCCCGTATGTATTAGAATCAGATCCTAAACACACTTTCGATCAAAAGGGTCTGCTGTACTATAGAGGATAATAGAGTTGAACTTGTATATAGTGAAAAAACATGTGATATTTTAAAATATAATGAAGAAACCAAATAATATATGTCGTATAAAAAATAAGTAAATGAAGAAGAATAAATATGCAATTCTTTGAATTTTACAATTTTTTTTCTTAAAAAAATAAATTTGCAACTGTTTTAGCTTAAGGAAAAAAAAAAAAAAAAGGGAGAAGAATAAAAAAAAAAAACAATAAATTTAACAGACATGAATTGTTTTGTTGTTCCGTGGTGATGAGTGTTGACTCCAATAGTCAATAGAGAAGGAAATTAAACTCCACTTTATCAATTATATATTATTAATTAATTTAAGTCATTAATTAATATTAGAGTTTACCTCAAAAAAAATCAATATTAGAGTTAAATGTCATAATTTGAAGTATGTTAGCAACACTAAGGAAATTTTATCCTATACCCGAACACAGATACTTTCACCCTTACAATTCTTAAAAAATTCCATTTTTACCCTCTTTATTATTTAACCTTTTACACATTAATTTCTCACCCTTCCGAAATTTTGGTGGAACCTCCTATGATATTAACATTTCCGATATTTTTTCGGAAAACTCATCATTGCTTTTTCGAAATCTGGAACCAGTAGGCTTTGCATATGCCTTCAACCAGAAACCTTGGAATATAGTGTTCCGGTGTACATTTTCTTCAAAGTTCTTTATTTTTATTTAAGGGTTTTCTATCATGTGCAAATTTGCACATCTTAAGAAATTTAAAATAGTAATTTTGCATTGGAACTTAAACATTTTGTATTAAATATATAACTTTTTGTTAAATAATTGTTGGTTTCAATAAAATCTTTCTACTTTTAGTTATCTTAACATGTGCAATATTGCACATGTTAGACAAACCCTTTATTTAAAATAAAATATGTCTGTTCAGTGATTTTTCAATGAAAGGTGCAACCTTCAAATTGTTTTATTTGTGAGGTTGTATATGTTTACTAGAGTTAAAAAAGTGAGTAAAAAAAATTAGAACTCAAAAACAAACACGTGCCTGAACCAAAATTCAACACTTAACGAAGAATCAACCTTCTGGTTTTACACGTGTTTTCTGGGATATTTACCGAAACGCTTTGACGAACATAATTCCAATGAACGATTCTGGGAACACGATTTCTGGATTGAACGCTTTGGTGAAACACCTATGTGAATACGATTCCGATGAACGATTTATGGACAACATTATTTCACCAAATCGACATCTCCAGAACATGATTCCGGTAAACCTTAAAAACCCATAAATCTCAATTCTCAATCGATGATTCGGCAAACAACTAAGAGAAGGAACACATGAGAAGGTAAGAAAAAGAACAAGAAAACGTTTTTGTCAAAGAATATTTACTGATTGATACTAATTGTTGGGAGCGTTTATTCATTCAAGGAGGTTTTTTTTTTTCTTTCAAAAAAAGGTGGGGTGAATGGGTGAAAGGGTAAAGGATAAATTTGGTAGTTTGTGCCAAATGTTGGGGTCAAGGTATAAATGTAGGGGTGTTGGGTATAACTTCTCACTCTTAGAGTCAAAATATCCCCTCTTAACATGTACAAATTTACATATGATAGAAAAACCATTACTAAATATTTATGGAGGTCCAACTTACAAATTTACTAGACTTTCGACCCGTGCGACGCACGGGTCCTATCGACTTTTATAATGATCAATAAGTTATATTTGACATGTGTCATCCATGTGTCTATCGAAAAACACAAATGTGATTATTATATGTTTGTTTCCATCATGTGCAAATTTGCACATATTAAAAAATTTAAAATAATAAATTTGTATTTTTTTTAAACAAAATAATAAGTTTGTATTTTATATTAAATATATAAATTTTCAGTTAAAAATATATTTTTCAATTTTTTTTTTTACTTTTAGTTATTTTAACATGTGCAATGTTGCACATGTTAGACAAATCCTTATTAGATATACAATGTAGCGATAAAATGTGCCTTAATATGAATCGTAACAAATTTGTAATGTATTTGAAAACATAATTTATTAAATGATTTGCTTGCATTTGATAATAAAAAAGAAAATTAAGAACTATTAACTAATTTAGAGTAAACCCAATTTATAGCCATATAAAAAATGAAAATGATAAACAAACACAATTTGCATCACAGAAATTAAAGTTCGATTAAAAAATGTGGTCAAATTGCAGCTTAAAAAACTGAATAAAAACTAATTATTTAGAGTACAAAGTTAATAATACATATCAAAAGCAATTATATAACCTGGTAAATCATTATCTTTGCCTCCTTGCTTTAAGTTGACAACAAAAAAACTGAATTTGGATGTCCTTTTATGGAAACTGCTCGAACCGAATATATAAGTATATATCTATATGTACTTATTTACTTTACACGTACGTGCTCATTGTTTTTGCACTAAATATACAATTTTATTGTATATTTAAACCGCATTATAACGGATCCAAATTAAACCGCATTAAAATACCTAGGAAATCCTTTTTTGAATTGTTCATCCTAAACAAAACCAAACTAAAATTAATTAACATAGTGGATCGGTTGAGTTTTGTCTTTAAAAGTGATCTAAACCGCATTGCGAACACACAAATTTTTTTTGTATAGCTTCATGAACGTGATAAGTTAAAATTCCTCTTTATAAGTGAACAACTTATACACACATTAGTATTCTTGAACTTAATTTAAGAGTGCTATCAAAATGTTCATTTATCTTAAAGAAAATTGGAATCTAAATTATATAGTTTCAAACATCACTATTATTTCTCAAGTAATGATTGACTAATGTAATTTTGATGAGATTATTGCAAACTCTCTTCGAATATAGATTTGATTCAAAGGGGTTAAATTTACAACTAACTTCAAGTAATCATACGTATGATTAGTGTTTCAAGTAGCCATACATACGATTAGTGTAGTAATCAATAAAACTTGTAGTATTAAAAAATAGCACATTAAAAAGGATTTCAAAAATAGTATTTAAGAATAGCAAAAAGGATTAGCAAAACCGGGACTTAGTAGGATACACAACATCCATATGAGAAACAATGTAATAAGAAAGAAAGAAAGAAGCAACTACATAAGGCTGATACAACAAAGATTAAACAACATACAACATTGGTATTAAATTCAGTGTGATATGTTATATATATAAATTTCATAGTGCCGATATACTTATCGTTTTTAGGATTGATGTTGATGCTCAATGGTGCTGTCAATATCAATCAAAAGCAATCATACATAAAACTCAAACAAATTTTGTGTCTTACAATCCTAATAGGAATGATTTATTTAGAACATTTTTTTCTCTTACAAATGCTACATAACATGAACAAAAGATAACAAATATGACAAACATTGGCTTTACATAATCAGGTATGTTATCAAACATATCTCTTTTGGATGGTATTATACGTGATACGTTGGTCATTTAAGTCTCAAGAGATGAATATAAGGTGGATTTGTTAGTTCATATTCCCATAAAGTCATATTTGTAAACGCAAAAATCGTAAGACACCAAAAAGCAATAGCAAAACCTCAACTCATATGAAAACGAAAATGCAGATAAAGATAGCATCTTTTGAAGAAAAAAACCTATTTGGCAGCGAATGGGGAATTTTGTGACATTTATGGCAGATTGGCTGTCCATCATAGCTACCTCTTATGTAAAGATATCTTTGTTGTTATGGCAAAACAAATCTCAGTGTGTGTGTGTGTATATATTACTTGAAATAAGTCAATTGTCCATTAAGCTCATTTCCTTCGTGTTCCTCATAGACATTCATCACTAATAATGATACTTAATGTGCATGTCTATTTCCAATGTTAATTAATTATTTTGTTATATAACTTCCAAAAACGGTTTGAATGCCATTAGTACACATTTATATCGAGTTTGTATATTCCAATGGACAATTAAATCACACATTCATTTGCATTAAAAGGATTTGAGAATAGGAGAGAGTGAAATCGTAATTCAAAATTGCTTTAATGTTGTTTTAACAGTCACAATTGCTTTTAAATGAGAAAGTCAAAAGATATTATGAATGATGATAGGAGTGAATTTTTGAATTTCAAATGAATGAATGATGATTAAGATAAGAGTTTATGAACATTTAATTTCTTTTAAATGAGAAGGTCAAACAGATGAATGATTTAAATGGATTAAATGCAATAGAAGAAAGTCAAATCGGCAGGAGTGAAAGGTGCGTGGAATTGAAACATAAATTTCAAATGAACTGCTGATTAGGATATGCACTGGATAGAAATTAATGCTTGAACATTGAAGGGAAAATATTAGGTTAAGAATTAGGTTAACATATAGCTTGACCAGACAAGCTTTAGAAAGAAAGATTTGCTCGGAGGTACAACTCGTTGGGCTTAATTATAATATTTATTTTTTAGGGGATCAATGATATTTCTTGTTTAACCAAAAAGAGCAAATTCAATTGTAAATAAAATCAAATTGTTAAGCAGTGTAACCTTGAGTTTACTTCGAGGAAGTATATGGACAAACAATTTTGTACCTTTTGTATTTATTTATACCCGGTTGCATCTTATGGGGGGACGTTCTTTTTTAGGGACTGATCTTTTATTGTTTGGTAACATTTGACATTTGCGTTTCGCATGATACTCTATTTTCAATTTGATCAATTCAAATATGTTATCAAGGGAATTGGAGACAAATTCATAATAGGTCTACTTTTGCAATGCACAACTGATCCTCTATAATTAGATAGATGCAATTTTATGTTGATATTTGCTATGAATTTTAGATTGGACAATTTCATTATTGAGTACCAATCACTCCTTTTTAATCTAATAGATAGACCTTAAATAGAATCAGAGTGATTAATATGTTCATATGTAAGTTCTCTTGATGTTTATAATTTCCCCTACTCTACTGAAGCTACAAGAATCAATTGATATGAAGATTGAATTGAATTACTAAAAGAAAAATCTAGATAAAAATGTTTCTTGATTAATTAAGTATTAAGTATGGGAAGCATAGGAGTGTTCAAATCCAATCCGATCCAAATTAAAACCGCTAACCGATCAAAAAATATCGAAAACCGCACAAAACCGAATATTATTGGATGTATTTGGATGACATTTTGTGAAAACCGCTTGAATTGGATCAGATTTTGAATTGATTTTTCAAAACCGAACCGAACCGCATACAAATATTTTAATATATATTTTCATTTTTATAATTAGAATATATTATGTTAAGCTATTATTTTTTTCTTTTTAATTCTTTTAATATTATGTATAAGTTTAATTTAATCAATTTTGTTTCTTTTTCTTATGTTTTAAAGATGATCAATCATTATTATTCCACACTATTATTTTTTTATAAATCATATGCTATATTTTGTATCGAACCTATCATTTTATCATATTTTTATAAGATTATTATTAATAAAAAAAAGGTTACAATTTGTAATTTGGACAACCAAAAACCGATCCAAATTAAACCGCATTAATTTGGATCGGATCAGATCGGTTTTTTAAAACTAATTATCCAAAACTGAACCGAACCGCATATAATTTTATCTTTGGATTATATGAGTTTTTGCTTCAAAACCGATCCAAAACGGACCGCGAACACCCCGAGGAAGCTGTCAAGTAATATTGCAAAACCCATGAAACAAACCTACCAACTTTTTTACACAATAGTAGCTAATGAGTAAGCATTTTTTTTGAAGAGAAACAAAATTCAAGATTGTTAATTAATTGTTAATTAATTTTCTAAAGGAAGAAAAATTCAATGTTAAAGCTAATGCTACACTTTACATCACTATTACTGATAGTGTCTGTCTTCCTAACATATTGACAGTGTCTTTGTCTTCCCTAATCCAACGTTAAAGTTAGTGCTACACTTTACACCATTATTTTCTAAATCTGCATTGCTTCTCTGCATCATAGCCACAAATTCATTGTAGTCAATTTGTCCATCCTGAAAGGGTAAAACAATGAACATACCAAAGGAGAAGGATTAAAATTAGGCTAATGACTATTTTATATCTTGTACAAGAAAATTGGACTCGTTTCTTAAGGTTACAAGGTCAAACTCTTACGACTGAACTGACATCTCATGAATAGAAGATTCAATTACTTTTCATTCAATTTTTGGAAAATGGAAACACATAACATAACATTGTAATATGTATAACTCACATTATTTTGATCAGCTTCTCCGATCATTTCCTTAAAGTGGACATCCTTCATGCCAAACTCTTTACAAACTTGTTGAAGCTCGTCTTGAGTGATGTAGCCATTTCCATCTTTATCAAAATAAGAGAAAGCTGCAACTAAATGATCTTCCTTGTTAACTTTGTTTAAATGCAACGTTGCAGCTATGAATTCTCCATAGTCAATCATGCCATTGTTATCAATATCTGCCTACAATAAGTAACAAAATTGGAACAAAAGGATTATAATAATAATAATGATGCTGTTGTTCAAAGGAAATTGACGACGATTTGAATTAACACTTACAGCTTGCATTAGATCAAAAATTTCGGATTCAGAGAGATTGGCACCAAACTTTTTCAGTCCAACCTTGAGTTTTTCAAAGGTAATTTGACCAGTGTTGTCTGTATCTATCATCTTAAACGATTCTTTCAACCCAGAAATTTCATCTTCAGAAAGATTTTTTGCAATAACCTGCGTGGAAGATTATGGGAGATATTACAATAGCACGATTTGAAGATTGACATATTCAACTTTGCTAATAAGATTCAATACATAGCAATCTACTAGTATTGCAAAAAATAGAAAACATATACTCTCCGTGCGACAGATAGTCATGTGATAGAAAAAGTACTAACTCTAAGAGCCATTTTCTTGAGCTTGTTCATAGCAGAAAATTGCTTTAGACGACTCAAAGTCGCGGAATCAAGAGACATGTCTGGAGCAACTCTATCAACCTGAATCCAAGGGTGACCTAAGAAGATTGGAACATCATCATTCACAATTTATTATTATTAATAAAAGTTCATGTTCTGCATAATTAAACAATCAACGCGACAGGTTTAGTGATGAAAAATCAAGCGCTAAATTTGTATTTTTTTTCTTCTTAAAAACAATTGCAGTAGCTGAAGATGTAACAACCATAAACAATAAAAAGCACTAGAATAAAGAAAATATGAAAATGTATAATGAATCTATGGATACTTAAAATGTAAAAATATGAAATATGTTTCACTAATATCATAATTTAAAAAAAGAAAAAGAAAAAAGAGTAGTGAAACTTACTTAGAACTTCATGTGCTGTGATTCGTGTTTTAGGATCTCTATCAAGCATCTTCTTAACCAAGTCTTTGGCACTTTCAGAAATACTTGGCCAAGGATCCGAAGAGAAATCAATTTCACCATGTAAAACCTCATCAAATATCTCTTGATCCAATTCTGTTACCGAAGAACAAAATCAAAATCCTCTATTTAGATATGAAACAAAAAAAGAAATAGAAATGAAACAAAAAGCAAAGATCGTGAAGATATCTTACCACCATAAAAGGGAGGTGTTCCACATAAGAGAATGTATATGATCACACCTGCACTCCACACATCAGCTTCTGGCCCATAACACTCTTCTATAACCTCTGGTGCAACATAATAAGCACTTCCGACAAAATCACTAAATTTTTCCCCTGTAAAAAGAAGACCGTTAGTCACAAAGACTATATATGATCATTACACCAATAGTAGGTATAATCAAAAAAAGAAGACGCGGTATCCGTGCTTATTCCATGAGTGGTTCGCCACTCTTTTGGATTGTATTAACAACTAGGCGCTTTGAGCTTTTGTGTTGTTTTAAGAGATGACAAGCTGGTTAATAACTTCTGTTTTTTAGTTTTATCATTGTAGAGAAATTAAACTATGCCTTTTTTTTCAAAAAATTGTATCTTGCTTTAATCCATTCTTATTCATTCTAATTTGTCTACCTGATTGCATCCTAAAAGATATGGTTTTGACTAGAGGCTTAACAAGTTCGATAATATAAAGTAAATTATGCTGCTGTAAGTGTAATCCTGCTAATGATTAAAAAGATTTAATTCGTATAGGTGTAAAAAAATTTACACTTTCAATCATTTGTACATCATCGAGTCATTGCTTTTGGGACACTTGGGTCATGCTCCAAATTTCTAATCCCGAAGGTGTTAAGAGTCCAACATTGAATGAGATAAGACATAAAGTATGTTTATAAGCAGGTGTAGTTTGTTACGAGCCGGTTTTTTAAGGGTTAACCCAACTTTTAAGTATAACTACTTCTAAGGTCACTAACCCAAATTTTATGAATAACTACTTATAAATTCACACATATGATTGAATATAGTTTGTTGATATATAGTACAAGGCATTTTACTGGAAAAAAGTAATTAAACTTTGATTAAAATAAGTAGCTAGAAAACGAACTTCGAAGCTCACAAAAGAACAATGGTTAGAGATTGGTATGGTATAATTTGGAGAAGGGGATTATTTCCAAACCTGGTTTGAAGAAAACGGACAGTCCAAAATCAATTGCCTTAAGAGTGGAATCTTCATCTCCATCAACAAAAAGGAAATTTTCAGGCTTAAGATCACGATGCATAACTCCACATGAGTGACAAGCCTCAACAACATTAACAATCGTTCTTGCAAGTTTAGCAGCCTTTCTCTCGGAGTAATGTCTCCTTTCCACAATCCTATCGAACAACTCACCTCCTTCGCATAATTCCATGACAATATAAACAACTACCGGATCTTCATAAGCTCCTTTTATTGATATCACACTCGGAATCCCAACCAAGTGATGCATTATTTCAATCTCCCTCCTCACATCCTCTATATCATTCTCTCTAAACAATTTTACCTTTGGGATTGCTTTGCATGCGTATGTCTTCCCTGTTGATTTCTCCAAACAAAGTGAAGTAGTTCCAAACTTTCCTTTCCCAAGTTCATCTCCTAACTTATAAAATTCCCTAAAAGGACCATTGTTTGTCAACAAAACCGATTCTGCTCGAAGACCTGCACTTTTTGGTGTTACCCTCCTAATATTAATATTTTTCGACATCATTGGTTTTGCAGCAGATTTTGTTGGTGTAGCTTTTTCCTTCAACTGCGTAACTGGTTCTGCATCTTCCTTGTCTGAAGCAGTATTAGACTGAAGTGGCTTCATGTCTTTGTTCTCAATTTTGTGAACATGTGGAGGGTTTTGTTGATCGGTTTGTGAAGAATTTGTGTTTTGTGAAACTGAAATTTGTGTTTGGTTGATTGGATAGGACCATGACAATGACCATGGCCACCAAAATGAAGTTGGAAAACTTTCATGTTCATAGGTTCTTCTAGGTCCAACACAATTGTTTCCCATTTTGTGTTTCTTCTATGAATCAAAGAAACAAGTTTCTAAATTCTGCAGAAACCTAGAGAAAAGGTTTGTATTTAAGGTCATGAATCATGAACGTGACAACTCAGAACATCATGGACATGGAGTGTGAGTAAAGATGGAAAGTAAAAATATGTTAAGATATGAAAAAGTGCGAAATTTCCTGAGAGAAAGGAACCCATTATGGAAACTATAATAAATGGTTTGATCTGATTTTGATTTTGAAGGTGTCAATGTGTGTGAAAAATGTAGCAATTGCAAGTTGCAAGTTTTTAATATAAGAAGAGAAATTCTTGATTGTATGAGGAAATATGAAGGAAATTAATAAGCAATGATATTAGAGGAGAGAATGTTTCAAAAACGCGTACGAGGAAATCCAACGGCAATGGAGGAATGAGAAATCTATAATGGACGTTCCAGATTTTCAAATTTTACAAACAGGAATGGTTCAGAATCTGCTAATACACTTCTATCCGCCGGCATTGCCGGTTATTTATTTCTTTTTAATCAACTGTATCTTTTTTCACACCTCCTTAAAAAAAAAATTAATTTCAATTTCAAATCAAATCTTATCAACTTTATTTTAAGAGAAATGTTAACCGGTGTCTCTGGGACACTAGTTAAAGATACTAAAACAAGAAATTATATAGTAGTTATTGCATTGAAAATTGTGTAATTAATCCATAAAAAGTCAACAAAAATCTTTTTTTTTAGTAATAATTTCCCTTTTTGGTATACTTAACGAGTGTTTGAAGCACCGGTTAGCATCACCATTATTTTAATCAATTTTAACAAATTAACTTTAAATTAATTATGATTGAAAGAATTAAAATTAGAGTTTAATGATAGTGGATTGACAGTTCAAAACAATTTTGCACACACAACTAATCAAAATATTTTAAATTGTCACATAAATTAAAAACATTAATTTGGTGATTTTAAATGTTTTGATTGGTTGTATGTGCAAAACAGCCCGGCCCATTTATATTTGGGCCGCATATTCTATGGACTGGCCCGGCCCCGTTTATTTTTTACTTTTAAAATTTATTCACTCTTTTTTATGTATTTTTAATATATTAGTCACTCCTCCTATTTTTTTGCTAAAATATAATTAGGTGGATGTAAAAGTTTAAGTAATTTTTACATTAACATTGAATATTTATGAAACTCTAGATTATTCATTTAATTAAATCAAATTAATAATTTATAAAATTTAAAATTTTAAAACTTTAAGCTAAATTCATTCATTTTAATTTATTTAAATATTTTTTTATTAATAAATTTTAAAATAGTTGATAAAAGAATTTCAAAAATATACTATTTTTTTAACAAAAATCAAATTAGATAGCAATGATGGGCCGACCCGAAGCCCGATGGGCCAGCCCGGCCCAACCCTTTTTGTATGGGCCAAAAAAGCTCGAGTATGTCTTTGGGCTAGTTTTTTTAGGCCCGGTCCGGCCCAAAATTGTGGGCTAATGGGCCGGCCCATTTTTGACAGTTCTAACTGAAAATGAACTGAACCAACTCGAACAAAGTTTGAGACTTGATTCGATAATTTATCCGTTGAACTTGGTCCATCAACCAAATGAGTTAAAAATTAAGTTTGCTAACCTAGTGAGATGAACTCGATCTATATTAAGAGTGTGAAAATGAAATATATATATATATATAACATAATTAACTAAATTTAAAATTTGTTACACAATACTAAGTCAATTTTAAGCAAGTTGGAAGTAGAACAAGACTTCCTCAATATTTATGTATATTGTTTTTAAAGGAAAAACTAATACAAATTTAATTAAAAGTTTAAAAGTTATTTAAATAAATTTAACATGATAAAATAAAATGAAAACAAGTCCAGAACTTATAAAAAAAAGAGATATAAATGATATTGTGCTCCGAATCGAGCTGAACCTAATAAATCGAATCGAGTTATTTGTAAACTTTAGACGAGTTGAACCAAACGAGGTCGAGTCGATTCAATTCATTTCCAACCCTATCAATGAAAAAAAATGATATTGTGCTTCAAATCGAGCTGAACCTAATAAGTCGAATCGAGTTATTCGTAAACTTTAGACGAGTTGATTCAATTCAATTCATTTCCAACCCCATCTATGAAAAACAAGTTGAAATCAAATGAAATAAATAAAGAAATGATATTGTGCTTCTTTTAAATCATCATCAATTCTCACTATTGTATTACTCCCATTCCACGTTTGCTTGACAAGGTTAAAAGGTTGTCTTTAGGTTGACTTGAAGTTAAAAAAACCATTTTTACTTATGGAACTCAGCAATGGTGGTCTAGCCCTTTAACTTGTTTGGGCATAGGCTAAAGTTGTCTTGTTTGGTTCCTTGTGTCACTATTAACTCTGTGTTCTTTTGGTAGTCTCTAAGGCTTGGTTTTATAATATGGCTTGTTCAAAAAAAAAAAATCTCACTATTGTATTTATTTAATTTTTTATTTATTAATCCTCACTATTGTACTCATGTTTGATAAAATTACATGTCTTCTTTTATCAAATTATTCTTTTATTTTCCTTTGACTCCATCCATTTTTTTTTCCTTTTATCAAAAATAGTATTTATATTTTAAATTAAAAATTGTAATAAAAAATCAAATAGAGAAAGATAAATCACCAAAATAATTCATCCACCTTCCTGAAAGAACGGCATAAATTTATTTATTTTTAAATGATTTTTCTTTTTTAATAATAAAATTAGGGAAATGTTATCGAGTACCCTGGGCACTCTTTAAGATATTTAAATTGTATTTTTTTTTTGAAAATTTATGTAATCAATGTATCGAAAATAGAAATATTTGACTTTTTTTAAAGAATAATTTTTTCTTTTGGAACCTTTAAAGAGTGTCTCGGAAGCACCAGTCAACCAAACCTATATAATTAATACATCAATATGATGAATGTAACTTCTAATTTGTTTAGAAAAATTAACTTTGAAATCAAATTATTCTACGCATCTCTCCGCATTAAATTCAGCATTTTTTATCATAAAAAAACAAAATCAGCATCTCTTTAAATATATTTGTGTGTGCATGTTCTACTATGCCATCCTTCTTTCAGATTTTTACATAATAATCTCGTATAAAAAAAAAATGAGAGATAAAAAAAAATACATGACAAACTATTTTAATAGTAATTTATTATTTCATGGTATGCATCCAATACTAATGTTACAAATTGTTTTTTTGTAAACGCTTCACATGTAGACAAATAAATTTGACATTTATTAATTATTTTTCAATTATTCTTCACAAAAAATATTTTCAATTATTTTTTGAAATCAATTCTATGAGAAAAAAATAATTTATCACGGCTTAGAAAAACGTTGCTATTTTGTGACAACTTATAACATTGAGAGTAAAAATGGAAACTAAAAATATGTTAAGATATGAAGAATAAGAGAATTTTCTGAGGGAATGAAACCCAGGTAGTAGAATAGGAATTATTTGATTTCACCTTAATATAGAAAGAGAAATAGGAGGGAAAATTAATGAGCAATAATAGTGTTACCAATTCTAGAGTCCGTCTATTTCTTTATAAGCTAACTTTCTTATTTCTAATCAAATATTCTAATTCTACTCTTTGATCTTTTGTTGATATCTGAGAAAGTAGAGTGTACTATGGAATCTAGGGTGAGTAAGACAAGTTTTTTAAATTTGATCTGATGATTTCTTCAAATGTTTTATGATGCTATGCTATTGTTGATGAATTACTTGTATTTGATCTCTTATTGTCATTTTTTATAATGTCATTTCTAATTATGTCTCAGGGAAAACCAATCGCAGCACTGAGTGCTCCACTTTGCCAGATTTGTTATAAAGATGTTGGCAAGACTGTTGATGGTGAACCATTCATTGCATGTGATGTTTGTGTTTATTCTGTTTGTAGGCTTTGCTATGAGGATGAAAGGGAAGATGGGAAACAATCTTGTCCTCAGTGTAATACCCGATACAAGAGGCATAAAGGTAAACAAAACTTATAGAGTATGAACTCCTAAAGGGACATGATACAGACACTTACATATCGACGTCGTTAATGTAAAAACCAACACCGACACCACTATATATATACTAACCTATTATATATAAATCAAATATTAGTATTATTTATAAAAGATCTAAATTGAGAATCATAATATATACATGTGCATCTAAATTGAGCTGTTTCTATCTCTAAAGTTCTAAAACATGATTGGATAGTATTTGACATTTTTTATTCATCTACTATAAATTTTTGGCACAATAGTCTTTGTTGGTCAAATATTAAGCGTGTCGGACACTGTGACACACTTAATCCTAGAGGTGTATATGCTTCATAGAACAAAACCTAAAATGTATCAGTTTAATTTTGATATACACCGCAGTCTCTTGTTTTAAAAAGAGTATTTGTGATTTTAGAAGTTGTAATTAAAGTAAAATATTTTTAACGATCTAACAAATCTAATTGATCGATAGCAGTGGCAGATCTCTTGAGAGACCCATAAGTGCCACGTACTCTCCTATTTTTTTTATTTTTTTATATATAGAAAATTAGTAAAATACTCTTCATATAATTCTATTTTAAACATATAGTCTCTCTCGAGTAACCCCTCCATTCACACATGCAAGCATTTTAGCAAGCAGGTTTTGATTCTTTTAAGGCTATGATAGGCTATCTAGTCGGTAAATAATATATTTTGAGTTTTAATTTTGTGTTGAAATTGTTATGGTGATATTTTTTCGAATGAAATTGTATATAACTTTTATAAATTTTAATTATAATATTTTAGTTAATTTTTCCGCTTTCCCCAATATTTTATAAATTTTAATTATAATATTTAGTTAAATTGTATATGACTTTACATTGGCATTGTGTTGTATGCGAATTGTATAGGCTAGAAAGGTCTTTTCATAGGTAGCCCAAGATTAGCTAGATGAAGTAATGTGATATAAGTGGTGGATACTCATGTCTCTTAACTATTATGTCAAAGATTAATGTGTGTTTTAGCAAAAATATAATTAAAAAGTTGTTAAATATACCTTAAGGTGTATGTTACTATAACACACCTTCTAAAAAAATAAGTGGGTGTACATTAGCAACTCCTATAGGTATTTGCTAAAATACACCCACTTATATTTTAGAAGGAGTATTTTAGCAAGTGATAACTAAAAAGTAGTTAAGTACACCTTAAGGTGTAACTTGCTAAAACACTCTCACATAAAAATTAGTGGGTGTGTTCTAGCAAATCCATATATATATATATATATATATATATATATACGGGGTTGCTAATTTACACCCACCTAAAAACACTAAGGTGTAAATTAGCAAGCTATACACACTCACTTATATTTTACTAAAACATCAGTTTGTTTTTGTTCTAATTAAATTTAAATAGAAGGACACTTTTGTAACTATCTTAAAGGAAGATCCTTAAAGAAAAGAAAAAAAAAAAGCAATGACATGCTTACAAAACATGTAATAGAGACAAACTTTTAAATAAACAATATTTGGAATGATGAAAGTAAGTGTAAATTACTAATGTGAGTGCAAATACTTTGATAAAATTTATAATAATGAGTGTATATAATCAAGTGGGTGCATGTTGCTAACTTATACCTTAATATTTTTAGGTGGGTGTAAATTAGCCCCCCATGTATATGTTATCTTGTGAAATTAGTTTCCACTAAGAGGCACAGAAACACATTAGTTTAACAGAAAAATCATAATAGTTATTGTTCCCGCCAAAAAAAAATATATGGCTGGGTTGGGATTCCAAAATTGATCATCTACTACGGTTCATAAATTTAATTTACATTATTGGTGCCAAAGTTGATGGACACATTAGCATTGTTATTAAACAGTAGGGAAATTTCTTGTTCTTTCTGAAACAATTGATTGGCGAATGAAACCAGAACCATGATTAGGACTAACAAAGCTTTTCAAAACAATTTTTTTCCGTTAAGGCTTAATTTGAGTATTACATCAGTCATGTTATTCTTCTAAAAGAAATCTTAAAATAAATTATAGACTAAGCTCTTCAAAACTATCCCCTCCAGAGCATAACCTTAAATATTGGCTTAAGGGTAACAATTGTTTCATTCAATACTCATCACTATTAGAGCAAAATGAAACAATAATGGTTCAATATTAATGAATTGTGTAGCATGTGGTTTCAACTCAGGTGTTAAGCTTACATTGTCTTTTGTTTGGGAGTAGAACAAACTAGCACTATTGTTACTAGTTACTTGATGGTTTATAGAAGATGTCATTTATACTTGCATGATATTTCGGTTGTTAATTAAACCACTTATTGATTCCAGGAAGTCCTGCAGTTGATGGAGATGGTGATGATGTTTCTCTTGACTTTGATTATGATTTGGAAAACCAAAAGCTGAAGAATTCAGAGCGCGTGTTGGGGCCGCGGTTGACACTCGGGCGATCAGGAGAGCTTGGTGCTCCAAATTATGATGAGGAAGTTTCTCACAATCACATTCTACGACCGACAAGTGGACAAGAGGTCATTCAATTAGTTGCCTAAATGACAGTCTTTCTCCTTCAACTTCTGGCCTCTGAATGAAATTTGGCCTGTTTTCCATTTCAGGTGTCTGGAGAGTGTCCTGCAGCCTCCCATGAGAGGCTCTCAACATCATCACCCGTAGTTGGTGGGGGGAAGCACGTCAAGATTCTTCCAAATTCGTCTGATGTTAATCAATTTCGTATTTTTCTACCCCTTCTTACTATGCTCATTTTCATTTCTTATGTAGCTGTTTTTCTTTCTTTAGTTGTATGATTGTGATTTGAGATGCTTGGTTATGTTCTTCTGCAGAAAATACCAGGGTTGCGGATGCAGGACTGGGAAATATAGCGTGGAAAGAAAGAATTGACGCGTGGAAGATGAAGAAGGAAAAGAATGCTGTTCCAACGAGCACAAGCCAAGCTTCTTCTGAAAGAGGGGATGGAGATGTTGATTCCAGATCTGATGTACCTGTTGATGATTCGTTGTTGTTAGTATTTCCTTTATTACCTCTGTCATTTATTATAAGCCTTTTTTGCGATTTTCACGCATATTAAGAAAAATAGATAATGTATTTAATATGTTCATTTGATATATAGATGCTCATAAAATACCCCGTTATATATAGATGTTGTGTTCAACTATGACTTCTTGTCTCCCAAGTTATTAGTATTAAGTAGGGGTATTTCTGAAAAATAATAAGAAGTGTATCTAGTAATTTGAAGTAGGACTTATACTAAGGGACAAATTTTTCTATGAAAGTGCTTATATTTAGGGATAGAGGTAGTATTTATTCGTAAAAAACTATGACGGTCTATTACTATTGCCAGTCTCCTCATGCCTCTTTGCTCTATTGGCATTAAGTGCCTATTTTAACAGCATGTGTGACTGAGACAATATTATATCATATTCATGACACATACCAGGAGGCTTTGGTAATCGACACTATTAAACTTTCAATTGCTATTGTTTAACCAAAAAATTTCACCTAAACTTTCTTGCACGAGCTTAGTTTTCTTTGTTTATGCAGGAATGATGAAGCTCGGCAGCCTCTTTCTAGGAAGGTTTCTATTCGATCATCTAGGATAAATCCATATCGCTTTGTCATTGTTATGCGACTGGTTATCCTTTGCATTTTCTTGCATTATCGAATAACCAATCCAGTGCGCAGTGCATATGCATTATGGTTGATATCAGTTATGTGCGAGATTTGCTTTGCTATATCCTGGATATTGGATCAATTCCCTAAGTGGCTTCCTATCAACCGCGAAACATATCTCGACAGACTTGCACTGAGGTAAGACCTTTTAAACTTCATCGTAACTTATATTTGTTATTTTTCAATCTGATGTTTTTTTCATTCCAAATATGTGTCTGGTGTATAGATATGATCAGGAAGGAGAACCGTCCCAACTAGCAGCTGTTGACATTTTTGTCAGCACTGTTGACCCGTTAAAGGAGCCCCCGCTTGTGACTGCCAATACCGTACTTTCAATTCTTGCAGTTGATTATCCGGTGGATAAGGTTTCCTGCTACGTATCTGATGACGGCGCTGCTATGTTGACATTGGAAACTCTTGCTCAAACATCAGAGTTTGCGAGAAAATGGGTTCCTTTCTGCAAGAAGTATAATATTGAACCCCGTGCACCCGAGTCGTTCTTTGCGCAGAAGATTGACTTCTTCAAGGATATAGTTCAGACATCATTTGTGAAGGATCGTATAGTAATGAAGGTACAAAAGGATTATTCTTCTGGCTCCACATTCGTTTATGCCACTTGCTTAAGTATTATATTCTATAAGTGTATCTTTAAATTTTACTTTCCTTTTATTTTTCACAGAGAGAATACGAAGACTTTAAAATTCGTATTAATGAACTTGTTGAGAAGGCAACGGAAGATCCGGAAGAAGAAGATGAAGAGCGGGTAATGCAAGATGGTACGCCGTGGCCTGGAAATAATGTCAAAGACCATCCGGGAATGATTCAGGTTGGTTGAGTTCTTTTGATGAGTGTGGTAAAATGTTTCTAAATATTACCCTTAACCTTTTGGACTCTAATTGTGTAAATTTCTAAATTGCACCGGATTGCGTATGAGTAAACATAAGTGCAAACATGTCATTTACTAAGCTTACATTCGATATCTTCTGCAGATTTTCTTAGGCCAAAGTGGAGGACTTGACACTGACGGCAATGAACTTCCATGTTTAGTATATGTTTCTCGTGAAAAGCGTCCAGGTTTCCTACATCACAAGAAAGCTGGTGCCATGAATGCACTTGTGAGTATCATTTTCAATAGACAACATGGATTCAGTATCTAGACATAGTTATCTCACTTGTTGTGGCTAATATAAACTGTGCAGGTTCGAGTATCTGGTGTTCTTACTAATGGACCTTTCTTATTGAATCTTGATTGTGATCACTACATAAACAACAGCAAGGCCTTGAGGGAAGCTATGTGCTTTATGATGGATCCTAACCTCGGTAAACATGTTTGCTATGTCCAGTTTCCACAGAGGTTTGATGGTATTGATAGGAACGATCGATATGCCAATCGTAATACTGTTTTCTTTGACGTAAGTATCTTAACCATGTTGCTATGATTCTGTTGATGTTGTATGGTTTCTTTGACTCTTTTATTCTTGATGTTTTCTCAACCATTTTTATTATTTTTATTCTTTCTGATTACTTATTTTCTTCAAACTTGACACTTGAACAGATAAATCTCAGAGGTTTGGATGGCATTCAAGGTCCTGTTTATGTCGGCACTGGATGTGTCTTCAATAGGACGGCTTTATACGGTGTTGAACCTCCTCTTAAACTGAAAAAAAAGAAGCCTGGGTTTCTATCATCACTCTGTGGTGGAAGTAGAAAGAAGAGCTCAAAATCTAGTAAGGAAGGATCAGAAAAGAAAATGCCTAACAAGTATGTCAACCCAACTGTGCCCGTCTTCAATCTGGAGGATATTGAAGGAGGATTAGAAGGTAGGCTTGCATTCGTTGCATTAATAGTTCCATCATTCAAACGATTTTCTCTACATTTAACATTGTCATTTTCAACTGCTAAAAAGAAATGTAGCTTGCTTTCTTGCTTCTTTGGAGCGTTGCATCTCGTGTTAAAATTGTGTTTACCTAATCATATACATGTACAGTTTTCCTAGAAAATTATTTAGGTATTTTAATTTAGCAATTGTTATGGATATTTTCTCAGTTGATGATAAGAAACCACTACTGTCAAAAGAGATCCTTAGGAAAAGATTCGGCCAGTCGGCTGTTTTTCTTGATTCTACGCAGATGGACGATGGTGGTGTTCCTCAGAATGTTACTCCAGAAACGCTTCTGAAGGAGGCTATTCAAGTTATCAGCTGTGGTTACGAGGATAAATCAGAATGGGGAACAGAGGTGTGTGTTATCTTATGTTGAATAATATTTTATGTAACAGACAATGCGATTACATTCAATCACTTTCATTTTCTTAAATTATTATCGGTGTCAACGTGAGTGAATAAAAGAAAAACTAGTCACATTCTAATACTATCAGCTGAGCAGATTATTGCTAACATATAGTTTATAATGATTACCAATCCAATAAATTAAACTATAAACTAACAATGATTGCAAAAGGTAAATCACTATTTGTTTTCTGTTCTACAGATAGGATGGATTTACGGTTCCGTCACAGAAGATATTCTTACTGGATTCAAGATGCACGCCCGTGGTTGGCGGTCTATATACTGCATGCCAAAGCGGCCGGCATTTAAAGGTTCTGCACCTATCAACCTATCAGATCGGCTAAACCAAGTGCTTCGGTGGGCTTTAGGTTCTGTTGAAATTCTTTTGAGCCGACATTGTCCAATCTGGTATGGTTATGGTGGAAGACTTAAGTGGCTCCAAAGGGTTGCATATATTAACACCACAATATATCCACTCACTGCCATTCCCCTTATCGTGTATTGTTCCTTGCCAGCCGTCTGTCTTCTTATTAACAAGTTCATCATTCCAAAGGTTTGTTATTTATTTCTTCATACATTGTTAATGTTACTATAGTTAATCATTCTTTTTTGGTTCCAAGAAAATATTTTCATAATCAACATGACTTTGTGAATTGATACTGTCTTTTTATGGACTCAGATCTATGTAGCACAATCATGACACTTACACATGCGAACACATCCAATCACTTATAAAAAGGGCACAAGATAAGGAACCCAACATAGTAATTTTTTGTTGAAATGTATGCATTCAATTTAATTTTTTAATTTGTAATAAATAGAATGCACAAAACTTGAAAGAATATTTCTATTTTTAGGTTCCTTATCTTGTGCCCTAAGGGCACAAGTTAACATGACCCATTATTATGGGTGCATATGTTGTGTCAGTGGTGGTTTGATGTTCGAGTCTATGTCAGTGCTTTGTAGACTCGCCGTGACTGCCTACAAATAAAGCATGCATTAACAATCTAACCTAATTTTATTTTGCTTGCAGATTAACAACATAGCAATTCTATGGTTTATCCTTCTCTTTATTTCAATCATGGCAACTGGAATCCTGGAGATACGATGGAGCGGTGTTGGAATTGACGAGTGGTGGAGAAATGAACAATTTTGGGTGATCGGTGGTGTGTCCGCGCATTTGTTGGCTGTGTTTCAAGGTCTAGTAAAAGTAGTGTTCAGAGTCGACACAAACTTCACAGTGACCTCAAAAGCATCAGATGAAAACGGAGACTCAGCAGAACTCTACAAGATCAAATGGACATTTCTTCTGGTTCCTCCAACGACACTTTTCATATTTAACTTGATAGGAGTTGTTGCTGGTGTATCATATGCTGTGAATGCTGGTTACCGATCATCTGGTCCGATCTTTGGTAAACTTTTCTTTGCGTTTTGGGTATCATTCATCTCTTCCCTTTCCTTAAAGGTCTTATGGGACGCAAGAATCGAATACCAACCATTATTGTGTTCTGGTCGATCATGCTTGCAACTGTTTTCTCTGTGTTATGGGTTCGTCTTGATCCGTTTACCACAAGAGTCATTGGTCCTAAAGCTGAGAAGTGTGGAATTGGATGCTACAACAATCATAGGTTTGCTTTGTAATTATAATTGTCGTAGGTTTTATATTTGGTTATGTATATTTTAAGTTATGTGCAATTTATATTAGATACACGATTTGAACTAAAGTTAGAAGCAAACTTACTATATTACGGATACTGCAACGCATTCCATAATTTATCTGTGCACTCTTTTGGTCCAATCGAATACACAGTTTTTATGCTTTGCATGCCTTGGTTTGTTTTAAAGAAAAATAGAATGGTTGTATATCATAAATACTAAAATAATAAATGTGATATTAAATCATCTTTCTTTTTTGAAAGAACATGTAATATTAAATTACGCTAAAAATGTCTTCACATAAATCTTATATGAGTTCTGATAGGTAAACATTCATAGCTGGCAACACACCTTTCTACACCCCCACATGGCATGGTAATTTTGATATTTTAACATTTAAATGAGGGCAGTTTTGTCAAAGCTCATATACAACTTGTAAAAAAAAAAAATCAAACAAAATCAACAGTTTTATCTTCCTCTCCCTTCACCTCACCGTCCCACCCTCCTCCACCCACCATCACCGTCCGCCGCGCCGCTCCTTCATCCTTCACTTCGTCGTCCTCAACACCACTCTTCCCCCTCTCTCTCCTTCTCTCTTTCTCTCTCCGCCGTTTTCGTCTTTCTCTCACTACTTTTTTTAGGCGACGGCGGGACTCTCACCACTCTTTTAAGCGACGGTGGTGGGGGGTGCAGATATAAGTTTTGTCCTCGTCGACGACGACGTGAGGTCGCCAACAACATGATTTTTTTTTGCTACGGCGGTAGCGCAGATCTGCGATGGGAAAATGAGGTCGACGGCGTGTTGCAGAGAAGACAGAGAAAGTATAAGGTATAAACAACAGGCAGCGACGGTGGTGGTGGTCAGAGGGTTTGGATGAGAAAGTTGTTGGAGGTGGAAAGATACACAGAGGAAAGTGGTGGTCGGACCTTCTTCTTTCTTCTAGATCTGGCCATTTTTCCTTCTTTTTTTTTTATTTTATAGTTTTTTTGCCATGTCACTGTGTGTACGGAAGGTACACCCTTTAAAGGGTGTTTATGTATCTGTTCCCATCTTATATATATGTTTCACTTTGGAGTTGACTTTACTACTTTAGGACTACAAAGATTTTGGTTCAGGTTCAGCCATATTTTTAATAACTTATAGGCTTAATTGCACTTTTGGCCCCCTATCTTTTCAAAAGTTGCGCATTTGACCCCCTAACTAATTAAAATACAAAACAGCCCCCTATGTATTGGATCTTTGGCAATTTTGGCCCCCAAGGCCACTTTAGACTTAGTCTTTGCTGACATGGCACCCCCTAACTAATTACACGTGGCACCTCACTTAAGGGATGTGGGTGCCACGGACTAAGTCAAAAGTAGCCTTGGGGGCCAAAACTGCCAAAGATCCAATACATAGAGGACTGTTTTGTATTTTAATTAGTTAGGGGGCCAAAATCGCAACTTTTGAAAAGATTAGGGGTCAAAAATGCAATTAAGCCTAATTTATAATGTTTTACACTGATCGTCTATAATTAGATAGATGCAACTTTATGTTCATATTTGCTTTTAACTTTATGGAAATGTTAATAAGTGACCAAAAGGAAATATTGTATTGAAAATTGTGTATTCTACTTTTTGAACTCCACTTATCAGCATCATTCTATCCTCATGCCAGTTTACACCATCAGAGACTGAGAAATTGTCATAATCTCCAACAAAATCAGCTAATCAAAAGAGAACCAAAAGTTAGGGGTCAAAATATCCATTTTTTTTAAAAGGGGGCCAAAATCGCAACTTTTTGAAACATAGGGGTGAAAACTGCATTTAAGCCTTTTTTCAATGTAAAATTTAATTTTTCCTTCTATTTTTAGTCTCTTAAGAGCAAGCAATTACTAACTTGAGTACTAATCACTGAATACTGTACCACTCTTTTTTAGCTCAACAAGGGAGACAAAATTGAACACTCTTAGGAGAACAGAGTAATTGAATCACAATGTCACATATTCAGCAGATGACTTCAAATCCACAAAGCAGCAAATTGCCATCAGTGATCTAAAAGCCAGCAGCAAGTAAGAGTTAATGTGAAAACTCATGAACCAGTCTCTTCATCCTACCCTACCTACATACATTATGCAAACAATGAAACAACTCTGTTGCCGAAAGGAATTTGTGACCGAATAGAGAAGCTTATGCGTAACTTAATTTGGGGGTTAACGGAAAGTAAACGAAGAACAGACTTTTTGGGGTGACTGTTTGGTGTATATGGCTATACAGGAATCAACATGTTGTGTGCAAGTGTGAGTTATATGTCCGACATCGGATCAAACAGTAAAGGTTGAACACCTTATAAGTAAATGGACCATAAACCCATTGCCTTAAGGTTTTGGGTAAGAATGTGGTGTCTCTCTTGCTTGTATGGTTGCTCTAGTCTCGATGTGGGCGGTCCCCCATAGCTCCCCCATGACTCAACAGTGGTATCAGAGCCCCGGTTCGACGAAGGGTACGACCGAGGCAGCCGGTCCGTTTGCACAGAAAGCAGCAACGGCGGTACAAGCAGTGTCGGTCTGTTTGCGGAGAAACCAGCAACGGCGATACAAGTAAGAGCTTCCCCTTGAAAGGGGAGCATGATGAATAGATGGACTCACACTTAAGGGGGAGTGTTGTGTGCAAGTGTGAGTTATATGTCCCACATCAGATAAAACAGTAAAGGTTGAACACCTTATAAGTAAGAGGGCCCATAAACCCATTGCCTTAACGTGGTTTTGGGTAAGAGTGTGGCGTCTCTCATGTGGAGACTTTTATGTATTATGTGTTGGTTATTTTATTTTAGTAACTGTTGTTCAGTTTTCTTTAATTAATTGTGTTGTACTGTGGTAGTTATTGGAAGTTTTAGTATTGTCAAACTATGTAAAACAGATTGTGTGTTCAGTTTGTTTGTTGTTAGACCAATTACATGAATGAAAGTAGTTATTTCTCCTGTCTTGTTCATTTCCTGCAACTGTTTTCTTGTTCAATTAACAACAGTTTTCCAGTAGGAACTTTGATGTGCAAACTGTTATTGCAGATTTGCATATGGTGAGGCAGGTGTGCCTCACATGAAATGCAATACTAATGGAGCGCTGATCACCTCTGATCGAAGATAGGCGTGTGGTGGTGTTTTCAGGGATGTGTCAGGCACTTGGCGTGGAGGTTTTGCGTGTAACTTGGGACCTTGTGCGGTATTGATGGCAGAGTTTTGGGGAATTTTGATTGCACTCCAATTAGCTTGGGATAAAGGGTATAAATTGACTGTACTTGAATCTAATTCTGCAGTGACGGTATCACTGGTTGTGAAAGGCAGTCTTCCATCTCACCCTTGGTCGTCTATTGTTTGCTGAGGGATCGAGGGATTGCAGGTTTCCATCTCTCACAGGTTGCATTATTTTAACCATCTTCCGCTTAGTTGTGTTAACCTTTTAGGAAGGATGTAGTCGGTGAATATTTTAGTCAGAGTCATCTTCTAGTTGCATGAACCATGTGATTTTGACATAAATAAAAATAAAAATTGAAACTTAGCACATAGTCCTGATAATCCACCATTAATTTGTTTTCTCCACACACACAGATAAATGCATACAAAATAAAGTTTGCCTGAAAATTTCATATTACATAAAATGTAACCAAGTGTAGAAAAAAGATAAAACCCTCGATACATGCCATGTCAGCTAGAGTTTTTAATTTTTGAAAGAAAACAAACCTAAACAGCTGGCATAAAGATGCTGAGAAACACCTTATTAAAGGGCATACATGTAGTCCGGATGTTTGTGATCTAACACAACTAGTAAAAATATAGTAAGTTTGCAGGACAATTTAGTTTAAACATCTTTAGCCAATGCAGAGAAATCAGTATCAGCTGATTCCATATCCTTGGATTTAGGACGAGTTTCTTGCTGGCCATTATCTTCAATAGGTATCCCTTGCCTCATACGGGATGAAGATGGCATCTCTGCATCAAATATAGAGGGAGACTTTGCAATAACATCAAAAAGGCCATTTTTCATTTCTTCAGCTGCCTCAAAGAAGCGACCGAGACCGCCAAAGAGGTTGCGCTCCATGACTTCAATATCACTTCGTAGGCCAGGGAAGTTGAACACTCCATGGTCTGATGAGCTATTTGATGAGCCAAATGTGGTAGACCCTCCTCTAAGTACCTCACTGGTGATATCTTCTTCTGTGTACTCTTTGTTTGATTGTAGCACTTCAACAGGCCTGAGAATTAGTCCAAAGGTAAAAATGAAATTAGAGTTTGAGTCGCATTTGCAGAGAGGGTGGGTGATGAAACAGGTACACAGAAAAGGAAAATTGAGTACTGCAGCTCTTAATCCGAAGAACATAATGACCAAAAAATATAATCAACCAATAAAGCACAAAAACTTTTTACAAGATAATTTGATGGAGCACTTGTAAAAAGTAATGCTGCCTGTGCATAACCCTAAAATCAATTGCAGCATTGGCAAGCAAACACCCACACAGTACACAAATAGAACAGTGTGCACATGTCATATGATGATACTTTATCTCAGAGCATGTAAAAAAAAAAAACTAAACCAAATAAGTATTTTTCACAGTACTTATAACTTCCATTGCCAATAATCCATTCGAAACCTTTGGTGGTTTTAGCATTTTATTCTTGTTCGTAAACAAGATTCACATACAACACCCAAGACTTCATAAAAGATAGGATGTTTGAATGGATTATCTACAAATTTTAGCACACGTTTGGATTCGTCATCGGTTTGGCAGAATAACAGAACAGTGAGTCATTGTGATTTTGCAAATATTCAAAAAATTAGATTAAAAATCCCATCCTCCTAATAACTAATAACTAAAATCAAATAAATTGGGAATAGGGTTAGAATAAAGAGGAAAAAGAGAAGGGTATTACTGACCTTCCAGCGCAAGTTTTGAGAAGTTCTTCAATTTTCTCACATTTCCTAACGAATTTTCCAGGTTCAACCTCTTCGGTTTTGCACTGAGATTTCACCACTTTCCTGGTGGAGCAACGTTCATCGGAACCTGAAGAGCTGTTGTTATCATCGTCGCTCCAAACCCAACCCATTTTCTTAGCTTCCAAATTTTGTGTGCCTCGTTCGTTTTGTTCGATTCTATCGTATTGTGAATGTGTTCCTCCTCACTAGGTCGGTTATGGACCTTAAAAATTAAAAATTAAGAATTGGTTTGAATAACTTGGACAACAAGACAATTTTTATTTTAACTTAGATATCTTCTGACTATCCCGATTGATAGGTTAGGTGTGCCTTTAAGACAAAGGCGTAGCTTGTTGCTCGCTTGCCTTCTATTCAAGTTTAAATAATGATTTTCTACTAGAATATTTTTTTAAAATTTAATAATAGTAATTATCTTTTAGTCTAACCATTAGACAACTTGAATAAAAAAAATTATGCAAATTTAAAATTATGTAGGATTTGATTTTTACTATGAGTACTAAACTTAGTAATATAAATTGAGTGGAATTCGATAAATATAAATGATTTTGTAAAATGTGGAAATTCCAGTTACCAGTTACCACACTATTGATACAAAATGTCTACCTTTGTTATAAAAATGGAACCTCCAATCACTTGTTTAAGGTTTTAAAATTGAGAGCAAAAATAAGATATATATTACATATAAAAAATTTATTCAAATTTAATTATAATTTAACATATTTCTAACACTGGCAATTCAGGAAAAGATAACTTTCTTGAAAGGGAATAATGTCATATTAGTCGATGGCTGATCTTGTTGACAAAGTATAATTTGATCATCTTTAGTGGGATCTCACCTCTCAACAATGTTTTGCATTCATAAGGCACAAATTGAGATATTCTATTAATTTTAATACAAATAAAAGTAATCACCTAATCATATGAAACATATCAACTCAACAAAATTTGATTGAATAAAGAAAATGATTTCACGCCTAGGAAAATAGGATTAACTGTCCACAAGTAAACAGATGCCTAAATCCTGTCTCCTCCATGTTGGTTAACTTAAAACACACTTATCACGTGCATAAAAATTCCACAAACTAACCATCCTAATAACTTCACCATAAAGTAACCTACAATCTGATCCAACTGCCAAACACAAACTCCTGCTATAACTTTCACCACCTTCATCATCAATCACCATCCATACATCCCAATATTAGTTTGGATTCCTCAGCGTATATATCATATAGTATTAAATCCAGCTAAATCACAACCCTTCATCTGGAATTTCAGATTTTGAGCTCTTGTTTTTTTTTCTTTGATGTTGACTTGCTTCCTTTGTCTCTTGATGCCATCTTCTCATGTTCATCATTTCCTTTGGATTTTTTGTGTTCTTCACTCTCCTTGGCTCTTTTCTTTTTTTGACTACCATCTATCACATTTTCTTTATTTCTAGAGGACTTTTTTCTTTTCAAAGGTGTTGCTTCAACTTCTTCCCCATCTGTGATCTCTTTTATAGTTTCTTCCTTGCTTGGTAGCGAATCCGCTCCTTTGGGTGTATCTGTGTAAATAAAATTAGTGGTGCAGAATAAGCAACCATACTGAACTTAATTAACCAAAGATATCTGGAAACAATATAAGAACATACAATATGAATAAACAGCTAGGCCATGCATTTAAGGCAGAAAAAAAAAAAATAAAACAAACAAACAAAAAAAATCAAAGAA
>Ga0228711_1001526_pt1 | contig 34230 bp, 16 predicted proteins | sample MedpolnodulmetaG_2_FD_177996 | JGI IMG/M metagenome (GOLD analysis project Ga0228711, IMG submission 177996) | Root nodule microbial communities from Medicago polymorpha collected in Santa Monica, California, United States - brown nodules | ecosystem: Host-associated > Plants > Roots > Nodule... | reverse complement strand
TCACAGTTTTAGATATCACTTTCTTAAAATTGAAATGTTTCATGAAATTTTCAACGAGGATATTGGTTAAGATAACATTGTATAAAAAGTAAATGAATCAAATTATGAAGTAACAAAAAAGTTCCACATCACATGGAAACAAATAGCTTCAATATATTAATCAGATATTTCATTTCATATATTTGAATTTTATCAATTATATATTTCACACAAGAGTTTAAGTCGTGTGAGCCTTACGTCGATATTGCATTAGAACGAAGTATTTTTTCTAGACATCACCAGAGTAGAATGAAGGAAAAGATCATGCATGCATAATTTTGTTAAAAGAATGAATATTTTTTACCAAGTTAACAATTAGAGTGAGTGTAATGTAATTCAAGTTAGTTTACTTGAGTGTATTATATTTATGGTTACAAAGTAATAGTAGCATGTTATTGATTTGAAACTTTATGATAATTAATGTTGGGATGTGGAAGAGTATGTTAAGCTTAAGCACAAATGTTGTCCCATCACTGCCACAATCAACTTTAGATAATATTAGTAACTATAGGACATAGATAGGAATATAAAAAAAAATATCAATTTTGAAGATTATAAAAACTCAACCAATCATTTGTGTGACTTCAACAATAATTATGGTTTTATTTTTTAAGGAGTAATTTTGGTTCATTTGACATACTTGAAAGACCGATAATAATGTATTTGTCTATCTCTGTATACACGGGAGAAGGGTAACCTAACTATGGGGTTGCCACGACTACCCTAAAAATATTATATCAAAAATGCACGGATGTGCCTGCACATGCACGTGCAGACATACCGTAATGAAATTTATACCAAAATATTAATAATTACAGTATTTGTGAAAGATCAATGATTATATCGTCCCTTAGAAATAATTATTATATCATTTTTTACTTAAATAAAATTTCTTATTAGTTGTTTTGGTTTGTTCTGCTATTGATTATTACTCCCCCACTAATTACAGTATTTACAAACGATTGATGATTATTTTCTTGTTACTTGTCAATTGTAAATGAGTAAGACAAATTTAATCAAAACTTACTATTAAGGTTTTGTTTGGCCACATTAAACAAATTAATCTAGCTCCCCCACTAACTAAATAACTATAGGGGCGGATCTAGTGTGGTGTGAGGGTGTGCACCTACCACCCTGTATTTTGAAAATTTGCACCAGTAATCTTATATTTTTACATTTTGATCACCCTGAATTATTTATATTGCACCTTAAGGTTATAGATTTTGCACTTAGACCCCAAAATCATTCACATCAGCTGCACTCATCATTAAATATTATGTACAACTTTTCTGATTATTATAGCACCTGAATTAATTTATTACTACAAAATTCAGCTTAGTTTTAAGTTTTAATTTTTCTAATGAAAATTCAAAAAAGGCACAACAAAGAGTCTAACACATGATCTTATGGTTATGGATAAAAAGTTATGCTACTTATCTATTCTGACACAAGTGTCATTTACATGCAAATGTGATGTATATAAAGCTAAAAACGACGAATATTTATGTAAATAGAAATATTTTGGATGACAAGAATGTGCGATGTTTTTGCGGTAAAATACGAAAAAATATGCATCCCCTGACCCATACGCCACTGACTAAATACATACATACATACATACATACATACATACATACATACATACATACATATATATGTTATCTAATTTTCATTTTCAATATTTATGTAGTATATTCATTAAATTTAAATTAAAAAAATAATTGTGTTGTTAAGGATAAATTAGTTTATAAAATTATTGATTAAAATCGGTAATTACATTTGAAGTTTTACTTACATAATTGTATAGTTATATGAAGACTTTTTGTCACTACAAAAATTCTTCAAATTAGTGACAATTTTGAAATTGCATTACTGGCGGATTTAGCCACTCTATTGAGAATCAGGCCCGCAATTGAGAAGTATTTGATCTCTATAGTTGGTATGTTGGAATATCATTAGAGATAATCATCGTACTGCATGTGGCGCAATATCACCTGAGAGAAGAGCTCACATGGTACAATATCACTAAAGAGAAGCACATTCAAAATTATGTTATGGGGTGTGGTACATTATCACTAGAGAGGCGTACTACTATTTTACCGTATTTTGGAAATTAAGTTATTCTCATTATCTCAATGCATCACTTGAGTGAAACACACCAATATTGGATCATAGAATATGCAGTGCAGTATCACTTGAATGAAGTACTACCGTATGTAGAGTGTCGTTAAACTTTGGAGTCATTGACGACGACGTAATATTAGGATCTAATAATTGAGTACTTTAGAGTACAATAGTAACAAGGAGAGAATATAAGTTTATAATTTAGGAGCATGCATATAATTCTCGAATTGTAACTTGTTGAAGTTCTTGGTAATGTTACTTAAACTAACTTATTTATAATAAATGTGATTTGATATGATATGATGTTTTTTTTTTAATCGGCCAATATTATTCACGACAAGTAGTACTTCTAACAATACCACTCGCGGCAAGGAAAAGGAAAAAATACAAATGGACCGTATATAATGCTTATTTGATAATTTTGTCTGTTCCTCTCAAACATTTTATACTACTCTTGTATTTGTGAAATCACATGTACTTTTGTTTTCTGTCTGTCTTTTATATTTTGGACATTGTCTGCTTTGATAGGTGATATCTGGTTGAAATGAATGTATTGTATTTGACGCGTGCATTTGTAAATAAATTTACAAAACTTCTATGGTTCTCCAATGTTAGGTGTTTAACCAAAATATATCATAATAAAATTTCAAATATTTAATTGAGGATTATGTAAATGAATTGTAATATGTTTTATTTTTTTGTTTTGAAAAGAAATTTAAACTGGTATTTTTATCTTCCTCATACAATCTTTTTATATATAAAATCAGGAAGGCCGTGTTAATGATTTTCTTTCCCATATTGATGTGTCTTTGCGGAAGAATGGAGAGAAGTAGAAATCCGTTGGGTTTATGGTATGCTTTCATAATTCATTTTTGTTAATATTTGAGGGATTTTGCCCTTTCTTTTGAAAGATTGAGGGATTTTATTGTAACGTTAAAAAAATAAACTTGTGGAAATAACTAATTTATTTTGTTTAAACATAGAAATTTATATTTAATTAATGATTTGTTAAAAAATATTCTAAATTTTTTAAAAAAGATTTTTATAATATTCTAAATGCAAATAGAATTCAAAACTTCGAATGAAAATATAGACAAAAAAAGACGATAGAAAACTATTTGAAAGACCAAAACAAATTTTTTTAATTATTTTGGTTTCACTTTTAGATGTCTTAGAAGTTATTTTCAAATGCCAAAAGCAATTCCAACTCTAATTGAAGCTATTATATGTGACTTTTGATTATAGAATTAATTATAAGATAAAAATTTATAATTCAACTCATTTTTATACAAATGCATTCAAACATAAATCACTTTAACCACAACCCACTTTTAGTCAAAATCAATTATATCAAAATTAATTATTTTTTTTAAAGGAGAACCAAAATGCAACTTTTTATTTTATGAAATATTTCATAAGTTCCTTAATTTGGAAAAAAAAACCTTCAACCAAAGTCCCTCCAACTTATATCTGTCGTATTAAACACGCACGGTTGGGATCTGAATAAACTCATCTCCGGCTCAATTCATTCATCTTCGAATTCATTCATTCTCTACCAAAACCCTAATTTTTCATCGTCAAAAGCTCCATTTTTACTCTCATGGCAAGTTTTCCATCTCCAATCTCAACGCCATTCTTTTCTTCCGAGCTTCGCTCGAACTCTAACTAACTTTTCTCTATGTTTCATTTTGCAGGCTGATTCACCTCCTCCAAGGTAAATCCTAAAACTCTCTTTGATTCAAATCATGTTAATTGTTTCAATTATCAATTTCTTATCACTCTGTGACTCGTTTCCTGTTTAATTTAATTGAAACCTGTTTTTTTCTGCGCTTTTAGGGTTATAATTTGTATATGTGCAATTTTATGCTTCAATTTCAATAAAAATCTTTAATCCCTAGTTGTTTAGTATCAAATTACGTTCTTTAACAGTTATGTTCAATTTAACCAAGTGATTGTGCTCAAGTGGTTAATTAGCTTCACCAAAGGACGAATTATTTGGGAGAACCCAAATTTGATTCCTAGGTAGAACAATTCTTGGTGATGTTGTTGTAAAAAATAGTAATTTATGTTCAATTTGATAATTTTGCTTGAAGTATATTGTGCTGTTTGATGGAAAGTGGTCTCTTTAAGCATGATATTTTGTGTTTATGAATTTTCGCGTATACGTTTAATTTGATTTCAACTCACACAGAAGCTATTTTTCGTTCTGGGCATGATTGTATTTCAGGAATTCAAGGTCTCCTTCACCTTCACCATGGAAAGCTCAATCGAGATCAAGATCAAGGTCTAGGTCTGTTCCTAGACAAAGACCAAGATCTGACTCCAGAGGCCGTGGCAGGTTAATAGCAATAATGATTTAGCTTTATAGGGTTATTTTAAAAAATATATAAATTTGAGTTCTGTAGTTTTCTCCGTGTCTGACACTTATAACTTTTCTGACCTCTCTTATTCCTACTTTGTGGAATGGCTGTTTTTTTTCTCTTCAGATCAAGGTCTCGAAGTCCTGTCAGGTTGGTATTTTTCTGTTTTATAATCCTCTTCGGATAGCTGTGTTTTGTGTTAACTTTGGTCTTTTGGTATGCTAGTGATTTCTCATCTTTTCAATTGTATTTCAGGGAGGCCAATGCTACAAATCCTGGAAATACACTATATGTTACCGGTCTATCTTCAAGGGTCACCGACAGAGACCTAGAGGACCATTTTTCCAAGGAGGGAAAAGTGAGTGGCATATCGGTTTTCTATTCACTTCCTCAATTGTTGTTTTCTACGGTTGGTTGCTTCCTCTTGGAAAAATTATATTCTAATGCTGTTTTCTTATGTAGGTTGCTTCATGTTTTCTTGTGGTGGAGCCACGTACCCGAATTTCTCGTGGTTTTGCTTTTGTTACAATGGATTCCCATGAGGATGCTGAACGTTGTATCAAGCATCTCAATCAATCAGTTTTAGAGGGTCGTTACATCACTGTAGAACGGGTAATGTGTTTTCACTTTTGTTAGTGGTTGATAAAACAAACATATTTGTCTTTCTTTTTAACTTGAAAGTTCTCTGGTTATATTCAGACTACATTGCATCAGTTATGTTGGCAACAATCAGAGAGTATCAGTTCATCAATGCAAATTCATTGAAATTGCTTGATCAATGGCAAGCTTAAACAGCCAATCAAATGCAACTCATCAACTAAACATAGCAACTATGTTGGTCATCGACCTTACAACCTCAGTATTCACTTTCAACTCTCAACCATACATTGCATCAGCTATGTTGGCAACAATCAGAGATTATCAGTTCATCGATGCAAATCTAGTGAAACTGCTTAATCAATGGCAAGCTTAAACAGCCAATCAAATGCAACTGATCAACTTAACATAGCAACTATAGTGCCAATCAACCTTACAAATTCAGCATTCACTTTCAACTCTCAACCAAACAACGGACATTTTCAACAACTTTATAATCAGGCTTTTTTTATGGTATCTCACACTTGGCATTAATCATGTGTGTGTGCATACAATTTTTTCCTCCCTTTTATTAGAAGCTGGCCTCGTTACCTAGAATCCTTAATAAAATTTCTTTTAAAGGATTCTCTTAATATAATTTATAAATGTCATTTCATAGAACAAAGATAAGAATGATGTCACGAGTTTACTTGCTTTCATTTGTATTCTGTTGATTTTTTGTTTTATATCATTGAAGCACTACTCATTGAGTTCCTATATTGTTTCAGTCAAGAAGAAAGCGTGCAAGAACTCCAACACCAGGGCACTATCTTGGGCTGAAAAATACCAGAGACTATGGTGAGTTTAACTTGAGAGACATACATCCTGAATGTTGAATATGTTCTTTTTGTAATTTCGATACTTCATGTACTGAAGTCTCTCTTCTGTTTTTTATGAAGGCCCTCGTGGTGATCATCGCGGTGACCATCGTGGTGACTTTCGTGGTGACCATCGTGGTGACTTTCGTGGTGATCATCGTGGTGACTATCGCAGTGATCATCGTGGTGACTATCGCGGTGACTACCGAGGTGATCGGGGAAGGAGTCGTGGTGGTTCTGGTCGTGTTGATTATTCAGATCGTAGGTCTCCAAGGCGTTCACCATACCGCGGTGGCCACGATCCTTCACCACAGCGCTCACCCTATGTTGGAAGGTCTAGGAGGGAGAGATCTAGGTCCATTCCCCGTTCTCCTTATAGCCCAGACAGGAGGTATGCTGCTGGATCTAGGTGAGATGTGGTTAACTTGCCTTGTTTCCATCTGTGAACAGGGTAAGAAAAATTTGTTTAATATTTTAAGTTGATACTACTACAGCTATCAGTTTGTGTGCACTCTATTCTATGTGTTTATTATTAGAACTTGTAGTTCTTCTAGTGTGACTATCAGTCTGTGCCTTATTATCGAAGTGATGCAAGAATTTGATTTTGGACTTCAGTGTTTTAAATTTTCGATTTCAAGCATATAGGATTTTGCTATGTGGAGCTTTTTGTTTTGGCATCTAAGGAATTTTATGTGTCTTGCATATCAATGAATGATGTCATGCTCCAAATGTTGTGAATGTAGCTCATGCTCATGCTCATGCAGTTCTTTATGGTTTTATGGGACCACTCCATTTATTGTTCCAGTTGGGCGCAGAGTGTTAAAATCTTTTAGCCCCGTTCATTTCATCTGCTTTCTTTCCAACACTTTTATGACCTAATGATAGATTGAAGTTTGTATTCTTCCTCAATTTGGCTTTCATTCTAGGGGTAAATTGTGTTTTCATTTAAGCTTTTTCAGCTGGATCTTGAATTTATGTTGATTTAAGTGTAAACTTAAGTTAATATGATTCCGCATAGAACAGTTTTAATAAAAAAAAGTTTTAGAACATTTCTAGTTTTTTTTACCAGATGAGAATATTTTTTATTTAGTTTTAAGAAACTGAAATTCCACCACTATCTTTGGCCCCTCACTCAATAGAGCTATATATTATATTCATTTTATGAACTTCAGAGCATTGGCGGATCTTAGCTAGTTTGCAAATATATCAGAAATTGTTCGGTCGTGTTGTGGTTAACGTTGTTTTTTTAACTTACATGGGTTCAAATTTTACCTTCAACCTTTTTTTTGCAAAGATAATTCATTCTGTCTGATCCCTCATTGCAGACTTATTTCATTCTCAGTACAAGTAGGCACAACAATTACATAACAATTCATTGCAAAGGCAACATTGTTTACTTTAAAGAATTAAATGAGATTTAGGACTTGTCTCTAATAATCACTCTTTTTGTTTTTCTATGTATTTCTTCAAATAAAACTATTTTTTTTAGGGAAAAATATATAACAACAGTTCATTGAAAAAGGGGTAATATTTTTATTTTTGTTTCCTTACCCGGCGGCGCCCTAAGAACACTCTTCAGTATTTCTCATAAAGTTTTAATGTTGATGTATTTTTACGATTTAAACTTGAATTCTCTAGCTACATGTCATCTTATCACAACAACATTTCTTGCCTAATGATGCAAATGACATATATAATATTTTCTCATGCAATTTTTTTTGGAGAGGAGGACGAATATATATCAATTTTCAAGGTGAAGTATACAGTACCTAAGAGCGCTTAGATGAGATGGAACGGATATCTTCTAGCTTAACCAAGGTCCTGAGTTCGAATCCAGTCTTGGACATGCAATAACGTTAAAACTCCTAGGGAGAACTTGCCGCCCATTTGGGCCCCACAATGCTCGAGGGATTAGTTTCTGCAGTTGCGCGCGCAGAGGATACCTGGTTTACACTCAAAAAAGGTGACGTATACGGTGCCATGATAGTTGGGAAGCACCATTTTTGTTAGGAACCACCATACTTGGAGTTTCAATATAGATATCGTAGAAATATATTTGGACGCCAAAGATATGAAAATTAACTTGTATGGGGAGTAATTAGTGACACTCTTTCATAAGAATGTTCCATGAAGTCACACTTATCTATGACATAACAATATTAAAATTATAACTTGCTCCAAAAATAAAAATTACTACCTTCCATTGTCTCCTGAACGAATTTGCATGTCAAACAATAAACTTTTCATATTATATTGTTTTCTAATTTGGTTAATGTTTAAACATTTACATTTTTTTAATGTAATATTTTACCATAGGGAAAGAGTGATGAGTATCCTTGACACTCTGATCTCAAGTATTCCATGCGTTCCTGTTTTGAAGCATGATAAATAGCTGCAAATTTTAATTAATAGAAAGAGAGAAAAAAATGCAAATTTGTTTTTAGCTTTTGCATGTCCCTCCTAAGATAATTTTCGCATGCAAGATGTTGCAGAAATGGTTGAGCTCAAAATTCTAACTAACTAATATCCTAATACATTTGAACAAAGAAATAAAATAATACATTAACAACTAATGTTTGATTATAAAAAAATATTGTTTGCAATGTTCTCGTGCTAAGACGTCATCTATTTTGTTTTTGTCCTTTCTCTTTTGTGTTTTTGACGAAATTAATTACCTCTGTTTTTGTTTTTTATACCAAAATAATTCATAAAAAGCAAAATATGGAAAAGATTCTTGACGCGTTTTGAAATATTAGTTGGAGAATCACATTTACAAAAGGTAATTTGTGAAAATTGGATGTTTTAATGTTTAATTAAAGAAGTGTATTATATACCAACAAAAAAAAGGTCGAATTCTTGGAGTCGTCCATTTAAAAATAGTTCAACCTTCAAAAATACAGAAAAAATGTTGTGTGCTCTTGACTTAATAACATGTTTCATAAGAAATTTAAAAGACGTAAATCTTTAGAATATTTTGGATGTTAATTACGGTGGAGTTAGAAGAAAAAAAGTGTAATACTTTCAAAAAGAAAGATATTCTTAAAATCCTAGTCAATATACAATTATGAAGAGTTGAAGGAAAGACCATTTTAATAATGTAATACTAATAAAATTGTCTTCAATTAAATAGTATATGCTTTTCTGATAATATGAAACCATGGTATGGTATGCGTCAACTCTTCTTTAAGACTAACTAAAATAAAACACTACAAGCACAGTGTCATTGCTATATTAGGAAAGCATATAGCAGCACACGGGAACGCAAAGTAGCAAACAGTACAACACTGCCCACAGAGAAAATAATTTATTACCAACAAACATTTAAAAGGTCTCATTCTCATTCTAACTCTTCCATTATTTTCATTCAATTTTCAGATTTTACTTTACTCAATTTCATTTCATTCATTCATCTTCAAAAACTGTCATGGTGAAATTCAGACACTCTCGTGTGCCACCACGAAAACCGTCACAATCATTCATCTTCACATTGTTTGTGACCTTCACATTGCTCATTCTCATTCTCTTAACTCTCCGTATCCCGAAACTCAACCATATCAACTCCATCTCTCATAATGCACTCAGGTTCAATTTCAGTTCAACTCATCTTTCTTAATTTGTGTTATTCTTTTCTCTCTTTATGATGACTTCTCTTTCTCATCTATATTTTATGCAGAAGTGAAGACGATGATGACAATAAGCGTTGGGTTCAAATCATATCGTGGGAGCCTAGAGCATTTTTATATCATAATTTTCTGGTCAGTTTCTTGTTTCCCTTCTTGTTTTTATTTATATAGAATTATTTGTTAATGATCTAATTACCAAATCACGTGATTGGAGTAAAGATGACACGTGTTACAGACACTTCTCATTGAAAGAGTGTCCGGTGTCCTGCATGTGTCAGAGTCCAAAATAGACACCACATTATCACTGCATAAGTCTATCGGTGTGACCAACGATAGAGTTCATGTGATAGGCGTGATGATAATTTAATTTTCTTCAATAAAAATTGTATCATTTCAAGATATTAGAAAATTGAAGTTACTTTAGTGAAATAACATATGTATGATTTCTGTCTTTGCTTTCAAGCCTCACTTTGACTAGGAGTCATACAAAGTAACTTTAATATTGGATTGACAATTTTACACTGACTTTACTTCAACCAATTCAAACCAAACTAGCTATTCATGGTTTAAGAAATGCTAAGATGGATTGATCATTGATGTCTTTGTTTGGTTCAAGGTTAATCCACTAATACATACTATTAATGTTACAATACTTCCATTTCCCAAATGCTAAGGTTTTTACCTGATTGATCTAAGCAGACAAAGAAGGAATGCGAACATCTAATCAATACAGCCAAGCCAAGTATGCAAAAATCATCTGTTGTTGATAATGAAACAGGAAAGAGCAAGGACAGCAGGTTAGATTTTTTATTTTTGACCGAAAATTCTTTAGCAAGTGCCCTCTAAGTTCAGTGTTGAATATTATAAATCTTGTTTCCCTTGTTTAAATTGCCATTGCCACTTCATTGATGGTTAACCTTTTGTTACATATTCCCTTTGCATTTAGCGTACGAACAAGTTCTGGAACTTTTCTTGACAGAGGAAGTGATGAAATTGTGAGGAATATTGAGAAAAGAATCACTGATTTTACTTTTATACCTGCAGGTGCGTTCTTTCCGCCTTTCTGTTTTTTTCTTTGTTCAAAAAACTAAGGTTTGATGCTCCTGCTAATGCTTTTTGATTCAACCATGTATCAACGAAGTGTTTTCGGTTGTCCTTTGATGCTGAGATAGTATGTTATGTTTCATCATATACTTAAACAAGCATTACTTGAGCTGTGTTTCACAATATGCAGAGCACGGCGAAAGCTTTAACGTGCTCCATTATGAAGTTGGACAAAAGTATGAACCTCATTTAGACTACTTTGCGGATGATTTTAATACTGTGAATGGAGGTCAGCGTATAGCAACAATGCTGATGTACCTGTAAGTGACTTCATCTCCGTCATTCCGTCATTGTTAACTTCAATTGTCTTCTTGGATATGCAGTTGATATTGGTGTCCACTTTTTGTAAATTGATTATACAGTTCAGATGTTGAAGAAGGGGGTGAGACAGTGTTCCCAGCTGCTAAGGGAAATATTAGCTCTGTGCCTTGGTGGGATGAGCTTTCTGATTGTGGAAAAAAAGGGCTTTCAATTAAGCCAAAGATGGGTGATGCATTACTTTTCTGGAGTATGAAGCCAGATGGAACTTTAGATCCATCGAGTCTGCATGGTTAGTTAGTTTCCCTTATTATTATCTTAATAACACTAAGGTGATTGTGTCAATTAGCTTGCACTTTTAAGTTATAAGGAAGATAAATTTACAAACCTATATGCATGTGATAATTTTCAGGTGCTTGTCCTGTGATCAAGGGTGATAAGTGGTCATGTACCAAATGGATGCGGATCAATGAATTTAGAACCTAAATATACATTATTGTAGGTTTTTTTTTTTTGAGGAATACATTATTGTAGGTTGTTATCTCTTCTTTGTTGTTGTACACACATAACTATAAATATCAAATTAATTAGTTTTACAATTACAGTTACACAACAGTGTTTATTTGGCAGTGTTTTACATTATTGCTAATCCAAGTTTGATCTTAATCAGCTGATAGAATGTTTTCATGCAGTTTCATATAAAAAGTTATCAAAACTGAAATATCTTCTCAAATTTATGATTTCTTTTGTACTATCATGCTTATTAAGTTTGGTTGTTTATAGATTCAACTGGTCATATAAGGTCATAAATCTAGTCAGAAAATGTATGTTTTGTGGAAACGTAGTTTAGAACCTTTTGCAGTCTGTGCAAATCTTTGCGATTATGGCAACAGCTGCAAAACTTATCTGTTTATTCATATTCTGAGCTGTGGCTTACAGTTTCATGAGTCATGACGATACTATGATAGTTGTTACTATCCACCTCTCATGCTGATTCTCTTTAGACTTGTAGGAGTTCATGAACTTCATGGCATGCCAATATTTCCAAATGATTGTAGAGGCTTAAAAAATTGAACGAGAGTGGTGTTTTCAAGGCATAGTAATATAACTATTAATGAATGAGCATTGTCTCCATCCACTCATCTCCTTCATTCAAAAGCTTCTCTTCCAAAACATCTGCATAAGATTGTGGAATAGATCAAGAGTCCTCAGAAAACTATGTTCCCCTCTTTTTTGTGTCGATCCTTTCTGCATTTTCCAAAGCAAACCCTTCAGAAGGGTTTGTTGTATCAAAGAGTTTCTCCATTGGATTTTTTTTCCACTCTAATGTTTCTGCTATATATAACATTTATAAATGTACTAGTTATAAAATTATTTCACGATTCAAGAGCATTTGATATTTTGATTCTATTTTACTATGTTAGTAATCAAGTTATAGACCATATCTCTCCGTATAAAATAACTGAATGTAAAATGTAAATACATCTAATTACGGTAAAAGATTAAATGTATAGAAGATTACAAAATGATCTTCCACAACATGCCCAAATTGCATAAGAAATAAAATATACAATTCAATAGCCTTCTGCATAATTACAGTGGAACAGTGTACAAGAGCAAGACTATATTGATCATAATTAAGTTCAATTCAATTTGATTTCTCTATTAATTTAGTACATCCAACAATCTTCTGGTTTCTCTCTTTACCCTCTGCATTAGTAATTCAGTAATAGTATGTTTGTTGTATGCATTCAAAACTTACTCGACTGCACTAATGCTTCTTCGTCACTTCCTTCTCGATCACTGGTTTGATCATAAACTAGAAAACATTGAAGTTTTTTTTTGTTTTGTTTTGAAGAAGGCAAACTAGCCCAATGAAATTGGTACCGGGAAGAGTCGGAAGGCATCTCAAACCAACACCGCCAGACCATCCAATGGGTTGAAAACAATGATGTTGATCAGCGGTCTCTTGAAAATGAGACATAACAGGTTTCAAGGATTCACAGATGTGATTTGTGCGGCAAATAATTCACCTTTGGTAATGCATGCACTCGGGGTCACAAATCATATCATCGCTCCAACAACCTTATTCGACCTCAAATCAAGAAATTGAGACATGATAATGGTATTAAGATGGGTAACTTGAAGATCAAACATTATGTAATGTTTGCAACAAGCTTTTTTCATCAATCAAAGTTTTGAAGGACACATGAAATGAAACAATGAAAAGGATTCGAAGATATGATTTCATACCTTTGGTAATTTGTTGATTCGATTTGAGATCTAATTTTTTTTTTTCATAATAACTTTGCCATCTTTATCTTCACCTTCTTCCTCATCTAGTTTAATTAAAATCGAACTAGATCGGCATGTCATACCCGTTCGACCAAAAATAAAACACATAACATATCTGATCAAGTTACGAGATGTGGTGTTGACCTCATCAAATTGGCCCTGATTAATAAAGTCTAAGGGTACAACTTAGCTACCTAGTTCACATGCAAACTTGTCAATGAAATTACACTAGTAGAAACAACAAATTCACAAACACAACGAGGTGTTGAAAAAATTCTTAAAAATGATAAAATATCTAGGATCATAAAAAATTCACAACCTACTTTTGAATTATTGACGGATTTATAATATTATACTAGTATATCTATCATATATTTATAATAATTTAATATTATTTTAAGTTTAGGTAAACTCATACGATTTTATGAGTTGAGTTTACAAGTCAAATCCATCCAAAAAAAACCGAGTTGACGAAAAAAAGGAGTTTGACAACCTTGATCGTGGTGACTGGGGAAGGAATTGTAGTGGTTCTGATTGTGTTGGTTATTTAGGTCTCCAAGGAGTTCACCATATTGTTGCGGTGGCTACGATAAATCACTGCAACAGTCATCCAATGTTGGGAGGTCTAGAAGAACTTGTGTTATGAAACCGCTAAAAATACTTGACGGTTGCACAAATAAGTTTTAGGTTCAATACTCTCCGAGTTTATTCAAACCATATGCAAATGGGACGACTTGAGAGTTTCATAATACATAACAATTTGGAATCTTTGGCATGAATTTTATACTCACATCAAGCATATCATTCAATATTATGTTGCTTTATATGGCGGTAACATAACAAATCTATGGGTGGGTTGGTGGGGGGTGGGGCATAACTTCCCTAAAAAATCCACGACCTTCCACAATGATTGAAAGTTTGCACGATGTGCTACAATGCTTGATGACAAGAAATCAAGTAATCGTGCCACTCTTTGATCCAAAGAGGACCAAAAACCTAAATCTACTTGTTGCAAGATCACCTCTAACTTGAATCCATGAATTTGATGCCTCAACCCTTGAAACCTTCAATCCTATGAGATCCTTCAACAATATTCGTCAAGATTCCTTCTTTCACATAGATTTCTTCAATGTTGATGAACTAGAAAAATCCCCTAGCTTGTAAAGGATGAGTATTAGAAAGAGTGTTCCTAACATTTCTTATATGACAAAATCAAAGTGACTGGGGATATGCAATTTTGGTACTTAAGTCATTGATTAAATATGTAATTGATTGAATTCAATCTTTAAATAGGAATCAAACGAACATCGTAACAAGACGGAAAATCAAACAACGCACACAGGACGATGAACACCATACTCAAACAATGAATCACAGAAAGAAATCATTTCAACTATGTACAAACCACTTATATAGAAGAGAATGGAAAACAAGATGCTAAAGGATGATTCAAATCCCATATAAAAAAGTTATAAAATAACTATTAATCAATGTTACCACTATTAACAATAACTTTTTCCCTTAAAAAAGCAATAATTTTTCATTCTTTATTTTTTTATTTATAAATTAATAAAAAAACAAAACACCAAAAAAAAAGTAGGAAACTCACACCTTTTAACTACATCTCCCTTGTATATAAAAAACTTAGCTGGAGAATCAAACTTTCTTTATTGACCTTAATTTTAGATTCACCCTTACAAAAGGTGATTTGTGAAAATTTGATAATATAATGTAGGAAACTCACACCCTCTAGTTAGAAGGTGATATATTAAAATTCTTTTGTTTGTCATAAAGAGTTTTTTTTCAAAGGATATCTTTTTTAAAAAAGGAAAACATAAAAAGGGAACATTCTTAAATGAATAGTCAATATGTAATTATGAAGAGTTGAACTTTTTTTTTTTGTTGACCAAAAGGAAAGATCATTTTAATTAATAATATAAATATGGATTAAATTGAAGAGTGTCTTATATTTGACGGTGTGATTGATCTTCAAATTAGTCGGCATTTATATTAGGTATCGAATTTTAAAAATAATTAAATAAGTCTTGTATATTTTGAAGATGAAATGAACCATGGTATATTATAGGGGTGTTTGCGGTGCGGTTTGGTTCGGTTTTGAGCGTAAAAGTCATATGAACCGTAAGGTAAAAAAGGATGCGGTTTGGTTTGGTTCGGTTGACTTTTAAAATAAAATCCGAACCAAACCAAACCAAACCAATGCGGTTTAGATTGGATCGGTTGGTGCGGTTTTTTTAAACAATCATTTTTTTTCCAACGTTAAAATCAAATTAAATAGATAAAACACAACATATTTTTCAGTAATGTTTTAAATTTTATCCAAGATTATAATTTTATTATCATATAACAATGTTTTCAACTACGTAGACCAAATTAAAACATGGACAAAAAGTAACCTAATTTTGTAAGAAATACAAAAGACTAAATTATTTATCATTCTCTAAGAGTTCAAGTAGCACATAAATACATTTTTGAAAGAAAAAAGCAAAGAAACTTAACAAGAGAAAAAAAATGTCATTTTATTAAAGTTTTGATTGAGCTTCTATGAGTATTGGTCTAGGTGATATATATTTAATTAGTGTTTTTCTTATATTGCGGTTTAGTTTGGTTTGGTTCGGTTGGTAAAATATCAAAACCGCAAACCGAACCAAATCATGTAGTTGAGTAAAGAAGTGATCCGAATACATCCGAATCAAATGCGATTTTTTACGGTTTCTGTATGAATTGGTTCGGTTTGTGGTTTTTCTATTAAAATGTTTCGGTTTTGAACAACCCTAGTATATCACGGCTACATTCCCCTAAAAACAGAAAAATATCATAGCTATATATGCAAAACAACCCACGTAGACATACTTGCGAGAAAAGGGAAATAATTTATTATGAACATTGAATGCTCTCACTCTTATTCTTTTTCAATTGAATTCATTCTTACTTTACTGTATTCCTTCATTTCAATTCATTCTGATTTCTTACTTTACTGAACTTCTTCATTTCAATTCATTCATCTATCTTTGAAAACTATCATGGGAAAATTGAAGCACTCTCGTGTGGGACCTCGAAAACCATCTCTGCCAACTTCAAGAACATTGATCTTCACCTTGTTTGTCACCTTCACATTCCTCATCATCTTTCTTATTCTCTTATCTCTCCGTATCCCTAAACCCAAACACCTCAACTCCATCACTCATATTAACACTCTCAGGTTTTTCTTCAATTCAACTACAGACATATCTTTCTTTTTGCTTTGTTTTCTCTCTTTATGACCTCTCTTTCGTGTTTATTTTATGCATGCAGAGGTGATGACAATGAGAATAAGCGTTCGGTTCAAATCTTATCGTGGGAGCCTAGAGTATTTTTATATCATAATTTTCTGGTCAGTTCTTTCCCTTTCTTTTCTTTTCATTGATATGAATATTGCAAGATTTTGCTTGTTACATGAATGAAATGTTGTTAATGATCTAATTATCAATTTACGGAACTGGAGTACAAATGAGTTTGTTATATGGAGCACCAAAACACTTATGTGTATTGACATGACATCTTGATGTTATAATTATCGACACTAAACATGAGTCCCATTGTGCGACACCGTGGCCCATAGTGGAGATATGAGTCCTAGTGTGCGACACGGTGGCCCATAGTGGAGATATGACAATTGTCACGGTGGTTGAAGGCCAAGCCCATGTCAATGAATTGTTGTCCAAATGAGTTGTGTTCTATGTATCACACACAACTCGGATTGAAGGAATATCCGATAACCACATGTGTCTATTCAACATTGACCGAATATTTAATTTACTTTCATTTTCTTAAATTAATATCACTGGTGGTGGTATCTATGTGTTACTTTCATTTTATTTATTAGTTGATTCAATAGTAATGTTTTTGGGTAAGCGCTTTTCAAAAACTATTTTATTAAAAAAGTGTTTTTTATATTAAAAATGAAATATTTATTTTGGTTAGATCTTGAAAAAATCAATTTTAACAGAAAAGAGATAAAATCATGTGTCTGCTTTTTCAACAGCATTAATGAGTAGTTATTTGAATATGCTTAGTTTTTAACTTAATGCTTTTTCAATAATTATATAATCTTTTTTCTTTTGACTAAAATCAATTAGATAGATGATCGTATAACATTTCAATTTCAAAATCAATTATAACATTTATGTTTCAAATCAACTAACACTCAACACTTCATTAAACAAAAATAGCTATTCAATAATATTTTTAGAGGTCAAGATATTTTCTTGGTCGTTTAGGAAAGGTTTGAATATCATGATGAGGGAAAAAGATAAAAAAAAAAAAAATGTGCTAAGCTAAGAATAAGATAGATTGTTGCTGCTTTTGATGTTTAGAGCAGACTATTTTGGTTGATTAAACGGACTTCATCCAATTTTTTATATTATTTCATATTTTCTAACTCTTTAAACAATTCAACTACATTTTTTTCCTAAAAAAAAAAACTCATTTACATATTTTTAATATCAATACAGTCTATAAAAAATCTAAACCGGGTCCCAGTGACCCCACAATATACTCAAACTTTACCAATAATTTTTTTTAATGTGGGCCACACATTAAGATGCAAACTTTGGCTACTCATATTGAAAGCGAATATTCGATGTCCTAACACAGGTTGATTAGCATTTGCGAAGACACTTCCATAAAGTTACCGATAATTATGCTCTTATATATTATTTTAATTGTTGTTCATGGTTAATCCTGTATTATATATATAGTATTATAGTGTTACATTGTTTAAATTTAGCTGGTTAATCTTAGCAGACAAAAGAGGAATGTGAACATCTAATCAATATAGCCAAGCCTGATATGAAGAAATCGACTGTTGTTGATGATACAACAGGAAAGAGTGTGGACAGCAGGTTAGATTTCTCTTCTTTCGACCCCAAAATTCTTTATCAAGTGTCCTGTGGCTATGAATGAGTTCAATGTTGAATATAAATCTCGTTTACCATGTTTAAATTTCCATTGACACTTAATTGATGTCAAACCTTTTGTTTACATATTTCTTTTGAATTTAGTGCACGGACAAGCTCTGGAACTTTTATTGACAGAGGACATGATAAAATTTTGAGCAATATTGAGAAAAGAATTGCTGATTTTACCTTTATACCTGTAGGTGCGTTCTTTATGCATTTTGCCTGCCTCCATACACAGTTCATTAATTATGTAAATGGTACTTATAAATATCCAGAATTTCGGTTTTAGTCCCTACAAAAAATAATCACACTTTTTGGTTTCAGTAAAAAATTCCGTCGGCATTTTTAGTCTTCGTAATTTTTTTTTAATTCTGGATATTTATAGAGACCATTTACTTAGTTTACCATATACTTAAACAACTATTACTTTAAGTGTGTTTCATAATATGCAGAGCATGGCAAAGATGTTAATATTCTCCATTATGAAGTTGGACAAAAGTACGATTTTCATACTGACTACTTTCAAGATGAGATTAATACTAAGAATGGGGGTGAGCGTATAGCAACAATGTTGATGTACCTGTAAGTATGACTTCATGTCAATCATTGTTGACTTCAATTGTATATAATCAAGAATATGTATATGAAGTTGATATTGGTGTGCACTTTTTGTATTTTGATGATACAGTTCAGATGTTGAAGAAGGTGGTGAAACCGTGTTCCCAAGTGCTAAGGGAAATTTTAGCTCTGTGCCTTGGTGGAATGAGCTTTCGGATTGTGGAAAAAAAGGACTTTCAATTAAGCCAAAGATGGGTAATGCTATACTTTTCTGGGGCATGAAGCCTGATGCAACTGTAGATCCATCGAGTGTTCATGGTCAGTAACTCTTTTCCGCTATCTAATGTTTTTGTTCAATAAAAGGAAGAAGAAGAAGTGTTGTCTCAAAATAGTCGTATAAATATCACTTTCTCTTTTAATTTATTAGTAAATGTTAGAGTTATATATGTTCGTTTCTATGGTTTGAACCCTGAACCTCTGGGTTTGTACTCATCAGTGTCCCTGTTAGCTTAACAATTAGAGATAATTCACAATCGTATATGTGTGTGATGATTTTCAGGTGCTTGTCCAGTGATCAAGGGTGATAAATGGTCATGTACCAAATGGATGCGAGTTGGTAAACGGAGATGAGAAATGGTCAGGTGCTTGAAGAGCTTATTGTAGGTTGTTATCTCCTTTATTGTAGGTTTGTATGCCTAAATGGTCCATGCCTATCTCTCTCTATGTAGCTACACAACTTTGTACGCTATTACTAAGCTGAATCTGATATGAATAAACTGATCCAATGTTTGCATGCATGTTGCAGTTTCATGTAAAAAATCATGAAAAGTGAGATATCTTCTTAAATTTATGATTTCTTAAGCTGAATTTATCATATTGTTTATTAAGTTATGGAACAATGTTTCAGAATGTTTCCCAACCCAAGAGAACTCTAATCAAAGACCCTCAACCCTAAAGTTACCTCCTTTGATTTCCCAAGTTTTCCTCTCTTGAAGCTCTCTTCAAAATCTGCACAGAAACACTTATATAGCAGTCTTCAACTGTCAAAATCATGCCACGTTTTGCCAAATCGTGACACGTTTGGTGCGTACGACCCAAGGTGCGACCAACCTTATCCTAAAAACGTGCCCAGGAAGCCGAAAATCATCACGTTTTCCCAAAATCGTGTCACAATTGGACACCCTGCAAAACGTGCTCACTATCTACCAAAATCGCGACACGCTTGCCAAATCGTGTCACGATTCTGTTTTTTCACAGACTCATTTTTCAGTCACTTTGCAACATTTCTCTATCTTGACTCTAAAATGATGATGATGCCATTTTAACCATCAACCATCATTCTCCTTTTCTTTTCCTTGCATCCAACTATACCAAGTAGCTCCACAAGTCTACACCAGACCCTCTTCAACCACGTAACATCTCCCGCTTCCTTGAAGATCACATGCTCAAAACTAGAGCATAAACACCCAAGGCCTCCATAGTCGTACCATTCCCGGTGTCATCAACTCCACCTTAAGTTGAGCTTTCTCTACCTCAACTTCCAAATGCGTACTCACACTATGCTTCCACCTTGCAGCTCCACCTCAATGGTTGATCACGAGTATTATTCACACCGCCTCTCCAGGATAACCATGAGTATTCTTTCCACCGCCTCTCCAGGCTGATGTTGAGTGTTTAACGTCTCTCCAGACGATCACCGCTCTACAAGACATCAATACCAAGGTGAGAGACCTCACCTTCTTCATCCTCCCAACAACTAACCACCAAAGCATCGACATCCTCATACTCCTCGGACAACACTTGCACGAAGTTCTCATTGTCCTCCGGACAATCCCTCTTGAAGTGACCAAACTTGTGACACTTAAAGCACTTATACTTATCCTTGTTACCGCTTTTTGAGCTTCCTCGATTACCTCTACCTCCACCAATTTCCTCTTGAAACACTAAAACCTTCATTGTTTTCATCCACTCTCAAGTCCTTGGACTTGGTCAACTCCTTGGTTATTAAAGTCGCTTGAACTTCTTCCAAGGTGACAGTGCCTTCTTTGCCATAGAGCATGGCATCCTTGAAGGATTCAAATGATCTCGGTAGAGCACACAACAAGAGTATATCTTTGTCTTCGTCCTCAAGTTGCACCTCAATGTTTTCCAAATCATCAAGGATTTTGTTGAACTCCGTTAATTGCTCCATCACGGTCTTTGACTCCACCATCTTGAATGAGTAGAGTTGTTGCTTAAAGAATTGCGACTTGGTCATATACAATGACTCCAACTTTGACCACATCAACGCTGCGGTTGGTTCATTCGCGACATCCCTCAAAACTTTGTCACTGAGGCACAAGACAATGGCACTCCTAGCCTTGTCCACCATCTCGGTCTTCTCCGCTTGTGTCATGGTGACCGACAACGCACCTTCACCCTTCAAAGCTTTCTCACACTTTTGCTGTATCAACACCGCTTGCATCTTCACCTTCCATAACCCAAAATCGTTACTTTCGGTGAACTTCTCAATATTCCACTTTGAACCCATGGTACTCACTAAACCAATTCACTCCCAGGCCCCACAGTGGGCGCCAATTGTTGTGAATTCGGACACAAAACTCACACCAATACAAACTATGATGTGTGGAGCAAAGGAAAGTAGTAACCACAATCAAAGTGAACACAAGTAACATCAATAATAACAACACGTAGATCTAATCTAGTAATCAAAGTGAAAAACTCAAAACCACAAGCAAAAGATAAAGAGAGAAGAGAAACAAACACACCAAAAATTGTTTACCCAGTTCGGTCCAACTTGCCTAATCTGGGGGAGAGATTGATCTCTCCAATCCACTATTAAAGAGTTCTTACAAAGAGATACAAATGGGTTACAAGAAATTAGCTTCAACAATTTCACAATGAACAACCCTAATTTCTACCCATTTTTCCAATCTCACCAATGAACAAGACACTCGATGATTTTCACTCACCCAAGGTGTTTACAATGTTTCCCAACCCAAGAGAACTCTAATCAAAGACCTTCAACCCTAAAGTTACCTCCTTTGATTTTCCAAGTTTTCCTCTCTTAAAGCTCTCTAAAAAATCTGCACAGAAACACTTATATAGCAGTCTTCAGCTGTCAAAATCGTGCCACGTTTTGCCAAATCGTGACACATTTGATGCATACGACCCAAGGTACGACCAACCTTATCTTGAAAACGTGCCCAGCAAACCAAAAATCGTGTCACGTTTTCCCAAAATCGTGTCACAATTGGACACCCTGCAAAACATGCCCACTGCCTACCAAAATCGTGACACGCTTGCCAAATCGTGTCACGATTCTGTTTTTTCACAGACTTTTTGAGTTACTTTGCAACAAAGAGTACAAAAATCAAGGCCCCATCAGCTTTAAGGGTGCAAATAGTTTCCCAAGGTATAAGATGACATTTGTGGTACCCCAAATAAAATCACGACAAATCTATTTTTTTTTTGCCTCATTGCAAATGGAGATGAAAATGCAAGTAGTTTGAAGAACATAACCTAAAATATCCATAAGCGCGCATTAATGCTATCAATAATCTGCTGATCACCATTTACATGCAAAATTATTTACAATAAACAAACTTTAATTAATAATTTTTTTGATATTGCCTATGTAGTATTTTAGAGCATACTAAAAAATATTTTCTATTAATAGTAAAAAAAATTTGTCAAATAGTCTAATGACTAGAAATTTACTTCATAAGTTGAATAAGTGGAGAATCCAATGTTCGAACTCTGACCATTATATATTGCATGCAATGTCACTATGAATTGAGTTAAGCTCACGAGGGCCTATTAATAAATATAAGTGCTCTAAAGACACTTGTTAAGAAAATTAAAAGTAATAAGTTTACATTGGATTCAATAATTTTTTAACTTTTAAAAAGTTAAAATTACCACTTTTCACCATTTTTTAATACAATATTTCTATTTCTATCCTTTTAACCAATATTCTAAGGACATTCTTTAACATTTCCCATATTTTATGTCCATTTTAAATAATGTCTCCTTTCTTGATTTTCAAAAATAAAAGAATAAAGCTTTTTTTTATTTTAAGAAAAGATCATTCGTTTTTTTATGGGAAAAATGTAAAAAAGGGATATTCTTAAATTAATAGTCAATATGTAATTATGAAGAGAGTTGAAAGAAAGACCATTTTAATAATATAAAACTGGATTCAATTGAATAGTGTGTTTCAATGTAAGATTTAATGATTTAATATATTCTAATATTAATTTGTTTGTGAACATTAGATAAAGTCTTCTTTATTTAAAAAATAAATAAAATTAGATAAAGTCTTCTATATAGGAAAAAATAAAATAAATAAACGACTTTGATCTTATAAAGAATATCGCAGCACACAAAAATGCAATCTGCAAACAACACTACCTACATAGACAGACTTGCAAGGAAAAATAAAAGAATTTATTACTATCAAGTATCAACAACATTTAAAAGGTCTCATTCCCATTCTTCATTTCAATTCATTCATCTATCTTTGAAAATTGTTATGGGAAAATTGAAGCACTCTCGTGCGGGTCCTCGAAAACCATCTCTGCCAACTTCAAGAACATTGATCTTTACCTTATTTGTCACCTTCATATTCCTCATTCTTTTTCTTATTCTCTTATCTCTCCGTATCCCTAAACCCAAACACCTCAACTCCATCACTCATATTAACACTCTCAGGTTTTTCTTCAATTCAACTACAAACATATCTTCCTTTTTGCTTTGTTTTCTCTTTATGACATCTTTTTCTCATCTATTCTATGCAGAAGTGAAGACGATGACAATAAGCGTTGGGTTGAAATCGTATCGTGGGAGCCTAGAGCATTTTTATATCATAATTTTGTGGTTAGTTCTTCCCTTTTTTTTTCATTGATAAGAATATTGCATGATTTTGGTTGTTTCATGAATGAAATGAATTGTTTGTTGATGATCTAATTATCAATTTACGTAATTGGAGTTCAAATGAGTTGTGTTATATGGAGCACCAACACTTATGTGTATTGTTTACATGACATCTTGATGTTATAATTTTTTGACACTGCATGAGTCCCATTTGCGGGACAGTGGCCCATGGTCGAGGGCTGGCAATTACCACATTCTTTAAATGAGTTGCGTTCTATATATGTATCACATGCAATTCAGATTGAAGGCATGTCAGATAACTATGTTTCTATCCGACATTGACACAACATGCAAATGGTTATATTTAATTTACTTTATTTTTTTAAAAGATCACGCTAACTAGTGCCCTAAATGCATTATTTAGAGAATCATTAAAAAGAAATTGTGTTTTAGAAATATAAATCAAACACTTGTCATGTATAATCATTAATACTTAATTTTCTATTCAAAAGTTTATTTTCTTTTTACTCCTTATCCTAAGATCATTTATTAGCATTTTCCCTTCTTAAATAATATTACCGGTGGTGTCTATGCGTTAGTATTGTGAAAAGGGTGTTTATTAACTTAATGTATATGGATAGACATCATTTACATCACAGCTTACAATATGTTGTAAATAGGCTGGAGCATAATCAACTATAATAATATGAAAAGGAGTTGAGTGTCCATATTGGGCAAACATATGAACACATCGATTTGCCTTTCTCAGAGCAAAACAAATGGAACATGTCCAGTCTCTACTATGAAGTAGAGTATGGATTTCGTCGAGCAAAAGAATCAAAGGAGTATAAGTGGCATGACCTTTCATGAGCATATGAAAAAGACCAAGAATGTCGATCCCAAAGACGATATCCCTCACACTCAAGTCACAAGCAAGATGAATGTCACTACGAAGAGCACAAGCTTATGCAAAAATAGAACTGCACGAACTAACCTTACAATAGAACCCTTTCATGAAAGCGCCATATTGGTCTCGAAGAATACCTCTATAAGCTGAAGACTTGTTAGCATTTATATGTGATCCATCAATGTTCATTTTGAGAACACTAGGAGACGGCTTTGACAAAAAAATTATGGGAAGTCGTATTATTATAATTGTTTCTCAAATAGACATTCATCGAACTATGAATATCCTCAACCTCACTTATACCTTTGAACCAAAGATAACGATCCATATCAGTATGGTGTTCAATTATGAGTGTATTATAGTCTCGTCACAACACATTAACGACAACCCTAGACACAAGTTTCCAAGGCCTAAGTGTATTTCCAATATCATTAGTCGAAAGATTCCATTTAAGCCAGGCTAAAATTCCCAAACTAAAAAACTTGCTCCAATTATCAGCTTTGATGATATGGTCCCAAAAAGGTTTAACATTATCACAATTCTACATTAATTTGAAAAGTTCTACATCATCATGACTTGGTTGAAGTTGATGAATATGAAGTTGAAGAGATGAATGTGATATTGATGAGATGATTTTAGTTCGTTGAAAAATAAATGAAAACAATTTAATTGTTATTAATTGATTTATAAAATCTTTAAAAATAAATTCTGTATTTTGATTTTTTTATAAATATTTAAATCCATGTAAATGTCATGTGTACGTCTCATGTACCGTCATTGTGTGTCATGTCAATCCAAATGTGCCAAATCGGCAAGAAAAGTGGGCCCAATGACCATTTTAAAAAACAAAAACTTTTGCAAGGACGGATTTAAAAAAAAATAAAATTACAAGGACCAAAAGCCAAACTTGCTTGCAAGGACCATTCAAATATTTTAGCCTAATTATTCATACCAAAAGTCTCTATATTTTGGTAGATATCTAAAAAATTTGCAAATTGAAAAAAATAAGATGATAGATGATCTATATTTATAACATTTCAATTTCAAAATCAATTATAATCGCATCGTTTATGTTTCAAATTAACTAATCCTCACCCAAAAACACTTCATCAAACAAAAATTACTATTCAATAATATTTTTAGAGGTCAAGATATTTTCTTGGTTTAGGAAAGGTTTGAATATCATGAGGTTAAAGACACAAAACAAACACGTGCTAAGATGGATTACTGCTGCTTTTGACTTCTCTTATAACCTGCTGAAGTTTTAGAAGAGAGGCATTGTTCAAAACACTGGAATATCACTTTTATAGCTCAAAGTTAATCTTCTAGTATAGTATTATAAATTAATGTTATATTGTTTACATTTCCCAAATACTAAGGCTTAGCTGATTGATCTTAGCAGACAAAAGAGGAATGTGAACATCTAATCAGTATAGCAAAACCCAGTATGCATAAATCGACTGTTGTTGACGATGAAACAGGAGAGAGTGTGGATAGCAGGTTAGATTTTTCTTTTTCTGACTCCAAAATTCTTTATCGTGTACAAGCTCATTGATGCCAAACCTTTTGTTTACATATTTCTTTTGCATATAGTGCACGGACAAGCTCTGGAACTTTTATCAACAGAGGACATGATAAAATTCTTAGGAATATTGAGAAAAGAATTGCTGATTTTACTTTTATACCTGTAGGTGTGTTCTTTATGCATTTTGTCTGCATTTATACATGGTACGTTATATTTCTTTATATACTTAAACTACTATTATTTTGAGTGTGTTTCACAATATGCAGAGAATGGCGAAAGCGTTAATATTCTCCATTATGAAGTTGGACAAAAGTACGAACCTCATCCTGATTTCTTTGGAGATGAGATTAATACTAAGAACGGGGGTGAGCGTATAGCAACAATGTTGATGTACCTGTAAGTATGAGTTTAGTTGTCATTCAATCATCGTTGACTTCAATTGTATATAATCAAGAATATGTATATGAAGTTGATATTGGTGTGTACTTTCTGTATTTTGATGATACAGTTCAAATGTTGAAGAAGGGGGTGAGACAGTGTTTCCATTTGTCAAGGGAAATTTTAGCTCTGTGCCTTGGTGGAATGAGCTTTCTGATTGTGGAAAAAAAGGACTTTCAATTAAGCCAAAGATGGGTAATGCATTACTTTTCTGGAGTATGAAGCCAGATGGAACTTTAGATCCATTCAGTATGCATGGTTAGTAGCTCTTTTATTATCATTTTTATTTTATAGGCAAATGAATTTACAATCGTATATGTGTGTGATGGTTTTCAGGTGCTTGTCCAGTGATTAAGGGTGATAAATGGTCATGTACCAAATGGATGCGAGTCAATAAATGGTCCATACCTAAATAAACATCACCGTAGGTTTTTTTTTGTTGAGGTAACTATTGTAGGTTGGTATCTCTAGTCTCTACACAACAATACTTTTGACAGGAAGCAACACAACAATGTTGTATGCTATTACTAAGCCAAATCTGATCTAAATAAATTGATACAATGTTTGCATGCGCAGTATTGAAGTTTTATATAATGTAAACAACAATGTTTGCAACAATATTGAAGTTTTAGGGGTACCAATAGTTTCCCAAGATATTAAATGACATTTGTGTTGCAAATGGAGATGGGAATGCAAGTACTTTGAAGAACATAAACCAATGCGATGAATGACTTGGTCAGCACGAACACCCCTAATCCGGGGCCCTAAAATAGCAACAAACTGAAGACGATAAATATGCAAGCAGTCTTTAATGAGGGCAGGGAACAACTTGCCTTCTGCTCCTCTGCAATTTCAAACAAAGCAATTCATAACAAATTGTTGGAATTGAAGGGAGAGACCTTTTTACTTCAAAAGGTTCAAACCCAGATCAAGAGTTCTAACCTTAGATTTTCCTTTTGTCAACAAAACTATATATAAAAAGTAAAAGATAAAAATCAATATGAAATAAAAAAAAAGTAAACTTGAATTGAACTATTATGCCTATGTTTGCAAAAAGTGAACGGAGAAATGTCAAAGCAAGCAGTGGTTAGTCTGCTGCCTTGGAAACTCCTCAAGTATGAGTGGCTTCGCCCCTGCTAGTGTTCGAATTCACGAACTCATACCAGCTCTTAATTTATTTCAAATGGGAGGCATGAGTTGGCACCATAATGTCTCTGATGCAAAAGTTGTTCTTAGAATAAGAAAAGGAAAGTCAAAAAGAGCGAGAAAATTTCGAAGTGGTAGAAATTATCTGGTACATCTTACTGAATTCATGAGTTACATGCTAATTTTTTTTAGTGATTTTTTTAATAGTATCGTAACATTGATTGTGAATACAACTTTTTTGACTCGTTTTTAGAGTTTGTCACTCATACTCAGGCACAAGGTGTAGAGACTCATACACATCGGCGTTCTCAAACAAAAAAGAATAATCTTTTAAACTTTATAAAAGATTAAAGTTCTAAATAGAAAAAATAGAGAAATGAATGTTGTAAATAGATAAGATAAAAGACACCGAAAGTTTTTTTGTCTAAAATAATTGATTGGAGAATCACACTTACAGAAAAAGTGATTTGTAGATTCTTTGTGAAAAAAGGAGAGTGATTTGTAAAAATGGAATATTTGGATGTTTAATTAGAGGAGTGTGATATATTAAAAATGTTTCTTTTTCTTTCTCATAAAGCTTTTCTAAAAAGAGTCATATTCTGAAAATATTGTCAATATGTAATTATGAAGAGTTGAAGGAAGACCATTTTAATAATAAAAATAATAACTTCAATTGGACAGTGCATGTCTTTATGATGAGATGAAATGAAAAGAAATGACTTTGAGCAAAGAATATAGCACACGAAAATAAACAAATTTAATAGGTCTCATTCTCATATTTTTTTCCAATTCAAGTTTTCAGATTTTAATTCATTCATTCATCTTCAAAAATTGTTATGGTGAAATTCAAGCACACTAACGTGTTGGACATTGTTCCTGACATTGTTTGTGACTTTCACATTTCTCATTCGTATTATCTTAACTCTTCGTATCCCTAAACCAAATCACCTTTACTCCATCACTCATACTAACACTCTCAGGTTTCAACTACAAACTCGTCTTCCTTTTTGCTTTGTTTTTCTCTCTTTATGACCTCTCTTTTTCATCTATATTCTATGCAGAAGTGAAGACAGAAATGAAGACGATTACAATAAGCGTTGGGTTCAAATCATATTGTGGGAGCCTAGAGCATTTTTATGTCATAATTTTCTGGTCAGTTTTTTGTTTCCCTTCTTGCTTTTACTCATAAGAATTATTTGTTAATGCATCCAATCCAGTGACTTGCATTAAAATGGTGTTTAGCTCAGGTTTGTGTGGCACTGGAATGTATTATTAAATCATAAGTTGGACATGTCCAATTTTTCTACTGTACCAGCATCAAGTGATCTTCATTCCACATATTATATTATGTTTACTTATTTTTCACTTAGTGTATATGACTTTTAGAGTGAAATGAATTACATCATAATTGATTTTAAATTGTTGTTTCTGACTTCACTCATAACCTGCAGAAGTTTTAGAAGTGAGACAGTTTTAAACTTAGAATATCAGTTTTAACATTATATGTTTATATTTTATTTCATTATAGTTCAGGGTTAATCCCCTAAATAGTTTTAATGTTGCAAATTTCCATTTCCTAAATTCTAAGGCTAAGCTGATTGATCTGAGCAGACAAAAGAGGAATGTGAACATCTAATCAATATAGCAAAGCCTAGTATGCAAAAACCGGCTGTTATTGACGAGGAAACAAGAAATGGTGTGGACAGCGGGTTCGATTTTTTTTCCTTTGAGTTCAGTGTTTAATATAAATCTCGTCTTTCTTGTTTCGATCGCTATTGGCACTTCATATATCGCAAGCCTTGTGTTTACATATTCATTTTGTATTTAAGAGAGGAAGTGATAGAATTGTGAAGAATATTGAGAAAAGAATCGCTGATTTTACTTTTATACCAGTAGATTTGTTCTTTCTCCCTTTTGTTTTTCCCATTATGCATAAAATTAAGGTTTGATGCTCCGGAAAATGTTTTATGATCCAACGATGTATCATTAAAGTAGAATATTTTCCGTTGTCTTGGCCATCTAGACTTAAACAACCATTACTTAAACTGTGTTTCACACTATAGGTGCGTAACACGTTCTTTCTGCCTTTTGTTTTTTCCTCTGTTCAAGAAACTAAGGCTTGATGCTCCTGCTAATGGTTTTTGATTCAGTTGTCTTTTGAAGCTGAGATAGTATGTTATTTTTCACCCAATACTTAAAACAACCATTACTTGAGCCGTGTTTCACAATATGCAGAGAATGGCGAAAGCTTTAATGTTCTCCATTATGAAGTCGGACAAAAGTATGAACCTCATTATAACTACTTTATGGATACGTTTAGTACTACGTATGCGGGTCAGCGTATAGCAATAATGCTGATGTACCTGTAAGTGACTTCAGTGTCATTCATTTTTTGCTTCAATTATCTTTGATATGAAGTTGATATTGGTGTTCACTTTTTTTTTTGTAATTCGATGATACAGTTCGGATGTTGAAGAAGGGGGTGAGACGGTGTTTCCAAATGCCAAGGGAAATTTTAGCTCTGTGCCTTGGTGGAATGAGCTTTCCGATTGTGGAAGCCAAAAATGGGTAATGCTATACTTTTCTGGAGCATGAAGCCTGATGCAACTTTAGATCCATCGAATTTGCACGGTAAAGTGTTCTTTTATTACTATCAATCTTAAAAGCATTAAATGAGCTTGTGTTAACGAGCATTCCCTTTAAAATTAGATGAATTTACAAACCTATCTGTATGTGATAATTTTTAGGTGCTTGTCCTGTGATCAAGGGAGATAAGTGGTCATGTGCCAAATGGTTGCATGTCGATGAATTCAAAATCTAGATGTAGATTATTGTAGGTTGTTATATCTCCTTTGTCGTTGTACTGGCACATATACAAATATAAATATAATTTTACAGTTATGGCTACACAACAATGTTTTATTTGGCAAAGTTTACAATATTGGGAAGCTGAATCTGATTTGAAACGGCTGATAGATTGTTTGCAGGTAGTTTCATACAAAAAGTCATCGTAAGTGAAATATCTTCTCAAATTTATGATTTCTTTTGCACTATCATGTTTTTTAAGTACTATTTCTTCTAGATTCAACTGCCATATAAGATCATAATAAATGTTGTATGGAGAGGTTGTTTAGCATCTTGTGTAATCTGTGCAATTTTTAGGGCTTATGGCAACAATTGGAACACTATTATCTGTTTATTCATCTTCTACTTTGTTTACAAAGTTCAATTTCTTGCTAACCATTATTCTGAGCTGTGGCTTTTTGTCTCATGACCATAATATGGAAGTTTTTCTATCCACCTCCCATGTTGATTTGCTTCTTTTTATGTTTGCAAGAGTTCATGCATGCCAATATTGTACCAAATGATTGTCGAGGCTTAAAACATCGCATAATCGTCTATTCATGGCCTAGTAATAACTTAATAAATATGCATTGTCTCCACCCGCTCACCTCCTTCCGTATCCAAAAGCTACCCTTCCAATGCATCTACATAAGATAGTTGAATAGAAGAGCCCTTAGAAAAACTATGTTTCCCTCCTTTTTGTGTCGATATTTTCTGCATTTGCCGAAGCAAACCCTCGACAAGGGTTTGTATCAGAGAGTTTCTTTCTCCATTAGAATGTAAATAATCAAGTTTTTTTTACGAAGGTTAATAATCAGGCTATACATCTTTCTTTTTTTTTTCCAGAGAAAGTTATATACACATCATTTGTCTACCTATAAAATAATTATATGACAAATCACATTAAGAATGTAAACACATCTTTACTATGAAAGATTAAGTGCATAGCAGATTACAAAATGGCCAAATTGCTTGATAGATACAATTCAATAGCCTTCTGCATAATTACAGTGCAACAGTGTACAAGAGCAAAACTATATTGATCATAATTCAATTTGCTTTCTCTGTGAATTTAGTACATCCAGCAACCTTCTGGTTTCTCTATTTCTCTCCTGCATTAGTAATTTAATATGCTTGTTTATGGATTCATAAAAGAAAGCCAAAAGCAAAAGCAGAGCAAAATGAATGAGTGCTTGGGTTCTACAATATAATTTCACTGTTGTTACAGTTGTTGTTCAAAATCCACATTGTGAAGTTGTAGATCATGCACTTAATTGATGGCATGAAGCAATTCCAAGGCTCCACCAAGTTCCATGGAGCAAATAGGTTGCGACCAAAGTGTCCAAACAAGCACGAATCTTCCTTCATCGTCTCTTAAACATATGTCAAACCCTGTAAAATTCAACGTGGTGGAGAAAGAAGTGTCAATGTTGCACTTGAGACGCCCGGTTGCTAGTAATTGCCCACGAGATGACTGATGTTGCACGTTACTTAGTTTCACTGTTCTTTTTTTGCTTAAAAAAATTAGTTGGAGAATCGCGCTTACAATAAGTGATTTGTGAATTCTTTGTGAAGAAGGAGAGTGATTTGTAAAAATTGAATATTTTAATGTTTAATCAGAGGAGTGTGAGATATTACAAATGTTTCTTTTTCTTTCTCATAAAACTTTTATAAAAAGAGGCATATTCTAAAAATATTGTCAATATGTAATTATGAAGAGTTGAAGGAAGACCATTTTAATAATGAAAAAAATAATTTCAATTGGAGAGTGCATGTCTTTCTGATGAAATGAAAAGAAACGACTTTGAGCAAAGAATATAACACACGGAAATAAACAAAGTTTAATAGGTCACATTCTCATTTTTTTCCAATTCAAATTAATTCACTTTTCAGATTTTAATTCATTCATTCATTCATCTTCAATGACTGTTATGGTGAAATTCAAGCACACTAACGTGGGACTTCGAAAACCATCGCTAATAACATGCTGGACATTGTTCCTCACATTGTTTATGACTTTCACATTTCTCATTCTTATTATCTTAACTCTTCATATCCCTAAACTAAATCACCTTAACTCCATCACTCATACTAACACTCTCAGGTTTCTCTACAATTCAACTACAAACTCATCTTCCTTTTTGTTTTGTTTTTCTCTCTTTATGACCTCTCTTTCTCGTTTATTCTATGCATGCATGCAGAAGCGACGACGATGAAAATAAGCGTTGGGTTCAAATCATATCTTGGGAGCCTAGAGCGTTTTTATATCATAATTTTTTGGTCAGTTTTTTGTTTCCCTTCTTGTTTTAATTGATAAGAAATAATTTGTTGATGATCTAATTAATTATCAAATTATGATTGGATTACTAATTAGTCGTGTTCTACAAAACACCAACGTTTATGATTGGAAGAGTGTCCGGTGAAATGCATGTGTCATAGTCTAAAAAATAGCATCACATCTTCACGTTATATTTAACATTACATGAGTTCTGTTGGTGGCACAATGGCCCACGACACAGCTCTAACGACCTACGCGGTGGTTAAAGGTGGAGCTCAAGAGGTCAATGGCAGAGCTCATGTGATCTGTGTGTGCAGTGGTCTGCAACAGAGCTCTTGCGTCCACCTTTAATTTTTTATTCTTTTAATAATTTAATCTAGATCAATAAAAATCTTTACTATTTTAAAATATTTAAAATATGATATTCTTAATTATTTAAATCATTTTGTAAAATGAAATGCTTTAAATCATTTAATGGATGAATTGAATATCCATCCGTTAAAAAACTGTTCATGAAAAGATCAAAATGGTGTGTGTATTATTGATTCATAAGTTGGACATGTCCAATTTTTCTATTGTACCAAATGAGCATCAAGTGATTTTCATTCCACATATTATATTATGTTTACTTATTTTTCAGTTAGTGTATGAATCCATTTTAAATGTATTTTTTAATGAAATTACATATGTTTGGATTCTGTCTTTTCTCAATATTTTTTGAGCATCAGTGGATTAGAAAATCACACTCACTACCATTCCAAACTTGCTTTGAGAATAAGATCATCCAAATATAAAGAACTTAATTTCAAATTCCATAATAACCAAATCAATATGTTTGCCCTAACACACACTAATCAAACAAAACTAGTTAATCAGTAATATTTTCAAAGGTGAAGATGGTTGTAATGTTTTCATTAAAGTTTAGGGTTAATCCCCTAAATATAGTTTTAATGTTACAAATTTCCATTTCCTAAATGATAAGGCTAAGCTGATTGATCTGAGCAGACAAAAGAGGAATGTGAACATCTAATCAATATAGCAAAACCTAGTATGCATAAATCGGCTGTTATTGACGAGAAAACAGGAAAGAGTCTGAACAGCAGGTTAGATTATTTTTTTCCAATCACAAAATTCTTTATCAAGTATCCCTCGAGTTCAATGTTGAATATAAATCTCGTTTGTCTTGTTTGGATCGTCATTGCCACTTCATTGATGTATTTAGCATGCGAACAAGCTCTGGAACATTTCTTGACAGAGAAGGTGATGAAATTGTGAGGAATATTGAGAAAAGAATCGCAGATTTTACTTTTATACCTGTAGGTGCGTAACACGTTCTTTCTGCCTTTTGTTTTTTCCTCTGTTCAAGAAACTAAGGCTTGATGCTCCTGCTAATGGTTTTTGATTCAGTTGTCTTTTGAAGCTGAGATAGTATGTTATTTTTCAC
>Ga0228711_1001525_pt1 | contig 34233 bp, 14 predicted proteins | sample MedpolnodulmetaG_2_FD_177996 | JGI IMG/M metagenome (GOLD analysis project Ga0228711, IMG submission 177996) | Root nodule microbial communities from Medicago polymorpha collected in Santa Monica, California, United States - brown nodules | ecosystem: Host-associated > Plants > Roots > Nodule... | reverse complement strand
TGGTTTTAACTAGTATGAACCGGAAAGCTAAGCATACTAGTCTTCCGGATTTTCTTCGGAAACGTATATATAAGTATTCCGAATTATTTTCGGAAACGTATATATATGAGTGTTCCGAAATATTTTCTGAAAGGTATATATGAGTATTTTGAAATATTTTCGGAAACCTTTTATAGTTAAAGAAAAAGAAATAAGTACCTGAAAGAATATCATGTGGGGGTGAACTCATCCTGAATTAGAAGATGTTGAAAATGAGGGTGAAAAATTTATGTGTAAAAGATTACATAGTAAAAGGGGTAAAATTGAAATTTTCAAAAAATTGTTGGGGTGAAGGTATAAGTGTAGGGGTGTGGGGTATAACTTCCGACTTTTCATTGGGATTTTTTCCTCTTTCAGCTAAGTCTTGGAAAGTGAACAATAGTAATCCGAAGTTTAGTTAGAACATAATTAAAAGTCTGACCAATAATCGTTCTATCAAGAATTAAACTTGATTCTTTCAAATAGTTTATATTTTGATAAAATTTATTAATCATTTGAGCCAATCATCTTGTTTGTTTTATAAGAAATTGATTGATGAAATTCCTACTATCTCTTGTGCTCTTGAGCTCACACAATCTAACCATTTGAGGAGTATTTCTTCTTTTCTTTCTTAAGCTTTCTTAACTGCCGACAAAACCCCAAATCTTGTCGGATTACTCATAAGAGCATCTTGATATATCTTTTCGAGATGTAAAAAAATCATCTATGCTCAAGGAGAATTCCAAATCTTAAGATAAACCATCTTCATGTCAGAATTGGATTCAATAGGAATTGGTAAGAAGAAGCCCTAGAGAAACTATCATCACTAGTAATAACCCACGCCATTGAGACAAATAATTTGCGCAATATTGCTGCACATATAATCATTGAGGAACCATAATGCAACTAAAATTTCATTCACCTTGATCATTTAGTAAATAAATAATATGTAAAAATAAGACTCAACAATCTTCTAAATAATATTCTTTTGGTCATCTCTCTAAGATTTGCAAATTACTTGCCACATATTCGATCTAGGGCGATTCAAGTGATTGAGAGGAATGATATCCCTACCACATTTATACTTTGATATAATCACATTAATCCAAAATTTATCTCTATCTTTAATAATTCATATTCCAGCCAACTTTCATTAAAGAGGCTTTGTTAATACATCATCTCACTGACCTCAAGCCAAGACCACCCCAACTTTTAAGCTTGCAGAGATTTTGCTAGTAAGTATGCACATGATACACATCATCCCAAATGAAGTTACGCCATATTTTATCAATTTCATCACAAACATATCGAGGAAGATAGATAAAAGTGCATACTAAGTTGGGGATTCAGATATAATATTTTGGTGTGAATAAATTATGAAAGAAACTATGAACTAAACTATAATAAAAATAAAAAAATAATATTGTTTGTCTCTATAAAGCACATAAAAAAAAATTCTTCATTATGTAAAGAAGAACAATATGACTTTGTAAGCACAATGACTAATACGCATTCTAAGGAAAATCCAAATTCATAATCAGAATTGAGGCTCCTGCAAGTGGGCGATGAGATTGGTCTCCTCAAAGTAGTCGATTCTTGAATTAGATTCCGAGTTTAAAGAAAAATCAGAATTGGGGGATTCAACAAAGAAAACCTTTAGAATTAGACATTCAAAATTGGGTTGTATGTTGGAATGTTTTATTATTTAATTATATTCCAATATCATTATGTGGGCAAATTTCGTAATAATAATTATATTAGTTATTTATCAATTGTGAGCCTTAATTAATTAGTGATCAAATTAAGTAATAAGGCTATTAGATTTCTAGTAAGATAATTAATTAAATATTTAATTAATTGATATGGACTCAATGAGTGGATGTTTGGATGACTCATTAACGGAATAATGGGAAACCCTAATGACCATCCAATATAAAAGAGACTATGGTCCTCAATACACCGTACACGGCAAATCAGCCGCCGCTAACCCTTGATGTTTGTTTCAGATCACCTCTTCTCTTTACCGTTGTTGTTGAGAGGGCTGCCATGAAAGCTTTATTCAGGTATTCCTAATACCCTAATTTTTAATATCCTTATAAATCAAACATGTTGTAGATCCGATCATATTCAACATTTTATTTGCTTCTGCTATTGATTCTGTTGAACTCGTTTTATGAAATCTGTTTTTATTAAAACCTAAATTTACAACATTGTATACTAATGGTGCCACGTTTAAGTACATCAAACATTATAGATTAGAGGTAAATGCTTACATTATAGATTAGAGGTAAATGCTTATATTTTTCACTTAAATGTCCCGTGTTTCATTCCCACATGCCATAGTCATTTAGGAGTTGAACCAAAGGATTGCATGGCTGCGAAGCACATACTCTTCCACTGGACCATATCAGGTGTGACTATAGCCACACTAAACCATAACGTGGATTCTTTCTTTTGCCCACCATGAAATACCTTTTTTTTTTCAATTACTTAGCGGTGCCGCTGATCAATCCTTATCTATAATTAATTGAAAGGATATTCTTTTCATTTTGTTGAGTATGACTCATATATAAACAAAGAAGAGGGGCAGGGGAGCTGAGCTAGCAGGGCGTTTCGAAGCTTCCTTAACCCATGTCCTTGTGTTTGACCAAAACATGTTGTTGTTGGACGGTGGTGGTGGTGGTACAGTTCAAGGGTAATATTGTACCACTGCAAACCTAATCTAGGAAAGTGATCTACATAACTATAGATACTATAGTGTCATAGAGGAAGACACCATTAACCAAAGTGTGAAAACAAATGATCATATTTTATTATCTTGTGCTTTTTATTTTTGTTATTCTTCTTTTACTGGTTGTTGTTCTAACACTTTTTCATGTGATAGATGGCAAAGCATAAAGTACTTCCCCAAGTCATCTGGAGACCAAAAACTTTCAAATATTTAGCTCTTGTTATCTTTTCTTCTTTTTTGCTCTTGGGTTGAAATTTATCTTGTTTGGTCTCACATTTTTTTTTTAATAATATTTATATAATCATAACATTGCTTGTTAAAAAATGAACATATCCCTGAATAAAGTAAATAATTCACTCATTCATTCACACCAACTTATGTTAAAAATTATTGTATTACCTTGAGTTTACATCCGTACCATAATTACTTCTACACCTGAATAAATTACGTCATCAATTTCAAGATTAGTTATCATTTGTTGAAAAACACTTTGATTTTCAATTAGCCCGTGGAAAATAAAAGGAGAATAATTAGGAGATTGGCGTAAGAAGAAAGCCAACACATGAAGAAGAAATTAAAGTTATTTGTCCCCCAATATAACTCACTCAAAGTGAAAAACACAACACAAAAATAATAAATAATTAATAGTATATAGTAGTTCATATATGATCGTTCACATGTTAAGCCATTGACCTAGCTCTCTAGTGGAGGAAATAGTTTCCACTTGTTCCAAAGGAATGTTTGAGGGCCCCACAAAAATACCGAACCAAATTGTGATCTAAGATCTTCACAATTTTCCTATAGTCTTAGCATATAGTCACATACTATATATTAATTAATTATAGTGGATGAATGACACAGGACACTCTTCATGAAAATGAGGTCTTCAAATTAAAATTAAACTTCAAGTGGATGACGATTGTATATATCTGGTTAGTGTTTTAGTTGGGGGCAGGTAATCCAATTTTCAAGATTTGTCTAATTTACTAATTATGTGGTCTTATATAGTACATGTAATTAAAATGTGTTATATAATTCTATAGCTTGCATTAAATAGTGGTTATGACATTCATTAATTAATTCCTGATTCAGCTAAAACACTAAGATCTTAAAAACACTCTCTTGTCCTTCCTTTTCAATATTCTTTTACTATTTATTCTTTTGAATAATGCTATCAAGTGGTTTCATAGTTGGAAGAATCTTAGATGTGATAATTTTGACAACAAAGCTGCCAACCCACTAAATTTATTTTTTTTAATAACGGAGACATAGATAGAAAGAGTAGCTGGAAAAAGTGTACAAAGCAACTCAAACAAATTTATAATCATGGTTGTGCACTTGCAAAATTTGAATCAAATCTTTTAAAACAAATTAATGTCCATAAGATGTAGATTAAGACGGAGGTTCAAAGTTCAAACTTTAACTACTAACATAACATATGAGTAATATATATCAAACCAATATACTACTTCTTAAAGAAGAATTCATGAATACAGGTTGCATGCCATGGACAAAAACAATCCCTAATATTCACCTATTCTTCTATCCCTCTACATATATGAAAACAATCCTCACATTACTCAAATTAATACCAAAGGCATTAATTGTATACAAAACAAAGTAAAATCATCACTACTAAAGAAAATAAATTTTAGGTAGAAATATTAGAGACGAAAAAAATATATAAATCAGTCTCTAGTTTTAATGTCTCAAATATTTAAGATGAAATTAGAGACGAATTTCATATTTTTTTCTCTTTAATTTTTCGACGTAAATCCAATTTTTTCCAGTAGTGAATGTGCATTGATCCTATTGTTAGTTTTGAACAACTTAAGACAAATGATACCTATTAAAGGAGAAAAAAATAATAGAGAAATAAAGAAGATAATGCATGTTGTTTATCTCACTTTCCTTGTCCTTCAACTTCTTTCTCTTAATTAATTACCATGATCCTTCACCCATCATTCCATTCCAATATCCAGTTGAATTTCCTTGTTGATCTTTATTGTGTTCCACTTCAACACCACTTGTAGAAAGCTGTTTATTATTAACATTAACATCTCCAAATGGGAACAAAAGTCTTCCACCACCACTACCACCTTCTTGGACTTGAACATGATCATATGATCTATTTCCATTAATTCCATCAATTGTAAATCCAAGACTAGGTTTGACTTCTTGCATGGTAAATCCAGTTGGATAAATAGCATTTGAGTTTGGCATCAAAGAATTATTGTTATTAGCATAAGGGTTTATGCCTCTAGATGCCATGCTTGACCTAAGTAGGTCAAGAGCTGAAGAAGATGATTCATTATTGTTATGCATCTCAACATATGAGGATGGCATACCATGATTATGATGATAGTTTTCCATGGATGGAAAAGCTAGGTTAAGATCTTGGCCTCCTTGTATTTTAGGGTTTTGAGATGAAAGATGTGAAACTTGTAGGGTTGGTGGATTTAGGTCAGGAATTTTTGATGAACTATTATTAGGTGTGGCTAATGATGAAGGAATTTTCTTGTTCTTTCTTGAACCACCTCCAACAGGAACATTTCTTAGAGATCCTCCTTCAGTCCAATACCTTCTACATGTCTTGCAAAAGTATCTTGGTTGTGTGAGACTGTAGTTGTTGTAATAACAAAATTTTGTGTTGGTTGAATTGCACCTTGGACAATTTATTTGCTCTTGTGGCCTTGCTTTCTTCTCTAATCCTTGCCTTGGACATGAATTAGGAGATAACCCTTCCATGAGTATATACCTATATAGTTATATATAGTTCATCATGTGACATGAATCCATATAATACAAACAAATAAAAAAACATTCAAGAGCATGTAGATATCATGCATGTTTGCATAAGATATTTTTGGATTTTGACATAATTAAAGACAAAATCAAAACAAAGTATACTCAAACAATTGAATTATATGGTGAAAAGGGTAAAATAAAATGTAAATGATTAGGAGTTGAAACCTCAAAATATTAAAAAATAACAGCATATAGTATCATCTTTTATTTTATGTTCTTTAAAAATTATCATATGAGCAAAAAGGTAAAGAGAAAGGAAAAGGAAAAGTTGAGTTTTTGATATTAGGACATGATCAAAAATTTCCTTTTATTGGTAGAAAAAAGAGAAAATATATAGAATATCAACATATAGATGGGTGGACCTTAAATATATTTATATATAATGAACATATAGTAACCTAGGTATAGCTAGAAAATGAAAATCAAAGATACAAACAAGCAACAACACATAAATCTAGTGAAAGTTGATAGATGTGTCAGCTTTGGAACAACCCTCAAACCCAGAATAAATAGCTATAAGAATTATGCATCAAAGAAAAGACACATGAAAAATCCATATCCACCTTTCTTTGGTCATGAATTCAAACAAAAGAAAAGAGAGAAAAAGCAAAGAGAGAGAAAGAGGATTCACCTTGTATGTCTACAAGACTGCACCTGCTCTCCTTAGTGCAAGAAAGAATGTTTTTGTTTCGTTTGTGGGATGACTTTATGTTTTAGCTTTACTTTATGAATGATATATAAAGGAAAAGAGAAAGTGAGAAGAAAGAACAAGAGTGTCTGTTTTGACTACACAAGCATTAATATTTTTCATTAATGATGTTTTTGCCTATGGTACACTCACTTTATTTTAATGATGACTATGATGCTATTTAACTTTTTTTCTTCTTTCTATTTATTAAATATAATTCTATATTAGTTTCTTTTGGTTTTTCTTTATGGTCATGCTTTTTTTTATATTTTTATGTGGTGGAATAATAATTAAGTATGTACTGTGGTGGGTTTCTACTTTTTGAACGATATAGACTCTTATTTGTGGTTCAAATTGTCAAACTTTCTTTTTCTATAATCAAGCACCTTTCTTTATTTTTTTGCCAGAATCAAGGACCATTCTAATTTAATCACTCATTTTTATAGGGTCACTTTTATGAAATATTTGATTTAAATTTGATTGCCTCAATTCGGGCTTTTTTTTCCCTTTAATTGGGGATTTGATTAGTAAGCATCGATAGTGTAAATAAATTTTGAACAAACTTCCCAACTTCCCTTAATTAGTCCTTATCAAGAAGAATACTTATACTAGCAAGATTTATATCTACCATAACAAGCAATGAATCAACATCAAGTCCTCTAAGAGCAAGGGCACCAGAACAAGAGTTCGCTTCCCAGTGAATGTGATTAATCTTAATAGCTGAACTTGGGTGGTGGATAATTAAGATAAATGTACCTCGGAAAGGAGAGGTTGAAGACGAAGAATAAAAGCAAATCTATGGTGGATCATATTGAGACATAATTGTTGAATCAGTTTTTAGGATGACGCGAGTTATCCTAGAAACGGTTGGAAAAATACATCTAACTCTTGATAAATGATGATGATCTCTAATGAGGCCGTTGCATGGCTATGTGGCCATGAGTATGTGTTAATTTTAACAAATCTAGGATGACGTTTTATCCATTGAGAATTGCATCTAGATATATTTTTATTTTGGGATGCAAGAGAGAAATTTATCTCTTTTTCAATTTGATAAGCCATATTAACCACCTTGAAAGTAATGTAGTTATAAAGATCAATCTCTCTTGAGAAGACAAGGTTATTACATTCTTTTCAGAGAGCCTAAATCAAAATACGCAATAATGGCTGTGTGTATTTTAAAAAGAGAATATGAATTGATAGTGTACAATTTTTATATCACTTTGTTATTTTAATTTCCAAAATTGTGTTATACTCTGGTATGTCATGGGCTAGATAGGATGTTTTTTTTGTGTTAATATATTTCATTTTGGTCTGTTTTAAAAAAAGTTGTCGAAACGTTTACACAAATACGTAAATGATACGAGGTGATTATATATTAGTAAAAAAAATGATGTGATTAACTACATGTTTGAAATTTTTAAGCCAACATTAATACACTTAAACTTTAAAAATGATACTATCATAAGGGGCTATCAAATATGTACCCGGTTCAAGAATGGATCCTACTATTTTCTTATATAAATTTTAATAAAATATTAATTTGTTTGTAAAATAAAATAAAATATTAATTTGTTCTATATTTTTTATTATTGTAAAATTATTTTTTTACTAAAAATGGTAAAAGTCCATTGAACCGGTTTTAAGATTTTCATATTAGACAAACCCTATCATAAGTGTATAATATATATGGATATTATTGAATGAATGAATGATGAATATTTGTTTGACTCTTATCATTTAGATTTTTAAAATATTAGTGAAATATTGTTTACTTTTTTCTCACTATTATCCTTATTTATTGTATTGCAGTTCATTTGACTATTTTATCAATAAGAGTATTTTGGTAAATAAACTTTTCTAGTTTGAGTTTTTTATTGAAACAAATTTATATTAGAGGAGACATATATACTGCATGCAAGATCAATATGAACCATCAATCTCTTTGATTATTTACAATAAAATTTACATATATTTTTATTAATTGTGAAACTACAAACCAAATTACATATGTGAGCGGAAAATCTAACAAATTGTGCCATTGCTGGAAAAAATGGAGAACAAAAATAATTTTTTATTAAAATTTATTAAAAATAATAAAATTCACTTTTGGACTTCATTGATACTAGACGCCTTTTTCTTAAGAGGTCATTCTAGACTCTAGCTCTTGTTTATCCATTTTTATATTGTGAGGTTTTCTAGTAATCAATTGTCTTTTGTGTATTGGATTAGAATACATCTTTTACTTTGCTTATCTATATCGATTTTCGATTATATATTCCTTCTGATCATGTATATGAAAGAAAGATGGATTTAAGAAAAGGATAATGTTTTATGGACACCCTTTCCTCCATACATACAATGTACCGCATCATGTGAGAATGTATGAAAGACAATAAATGTGAGTTTTTTTGTGTGTAGGGACCACATGGACACATGTCACAATTGTGTGTGGATGTACAAGTGGTACATGCCACCTAAGGTGGTCTATGTATCACTACTCTTAACAAAAACTAATTTAGAATTAAATACTACCTCCGTCCATAAATATAAGATTTTTTGAGAATTTTTTTTGTCTCTTTTAATAAGACCCCTTTAGTATTTTCAAATACATTAATTAATTCTTTACCAACACACCCCTATTTATTTTATATATTTTTCTTCAATTAACATTATATACTATGTTAAAAACATACACTAACCCTCCCTATTAAAGGTTAAAATTGTAAAAACAATAGCAATTACAAACAATTTTATTACCACTTTCAATTTTATTAATTCTCGTTATTTTTCCAACAGAGCACTATAATTAGGGACGGATGTAGTATATAACAATAAGGAGTATGTATGTGGGATTAAATTACACCAATGCAATGTTACATTGTTTAATATATTTTACTTTATACAAATTTTTTTTAATGTTAGATTGTAAGTTTATATAATATTGAACATTTATTTAATCATTCATCAAATATATATAAATTTGAATTATAAGTTAGGGTCCATTTGGACCATTGGTCGAGTGGTAAAGCACAATTGGCTTGTTTTTCATGAGTCACCCAGCATTAAGACGACGCACTAGGCAAGGAATGTTCTTGCAGATATACAAAACGTTTGTTATTGGTATCATCAATTTTTGTCGTTGATAATATGTAATAAAAAAAACCTTGTTCATTGTACATGGATTGGGTAAAATTGAAAAAATAAGTTGAACTGACTCGAGTCGACTCAATTTGACGGTTTGGATTCGGGTAAATGAGTGCTTGTGGTTTGTAAAACTGAAAAGCTAGTAAAGAAATATGGGTAACGAAGAGCCCTAACTTTGATATTTTGATTTTTATATTTTTTGATAGGAACTATTTAGTGTTTGTGATATTTTTTAACGTTAGAGATTATTTTGACTAATAAAGTGCACAATCAAAACTATTTTAAAATTTCAATGCATTAAGAGATTATTGTGGGTACTTGATATACATTCAATGACAAAAAATATTAAAAATAATAAGGTTCTGCCATTTTTTTAGAAAGAATATAATGGTCCATCATTTACAAAATTACAGTCAGTTTTTTTTAATATAATTTTAAAAAATATGAGGAAATCAAGACCCAACTCAAAAATTGGCAGTTTGATTCAACTCGAGTCAATGTTGCAACAAACAATTTTAAAATCAGATCCAAGCTAGGGTTCTCCACATAGCTTATTTTTAATTTTTGTCTAAACCGACTCAACCCAGCTCATGGACAACTCTATTGCTCATTGCTTGTTGGGGAATATGGATGAAAATAATTAGGCCAAACTAAAATTTTAAGATTTAAATTTGATTTGGTCAAAAAATTAAATACCTAACGTGTCACTGATCACAAATTATTTTTAGATTTTATTCTCACCATTTCAAAAACATGACATAGTATGCACGAGTCTTAACTCAACTGACAAAGTGCCAAAATCAATATGACGGGGCACTGTGGTCGGGGTTCAAACTTCAAATCATGCCTCCTCAATTTATGTGTGAGTTTCCAATGATTATTCTTATTTCGTCCACCTAAAAAAAATGGCAAAATAGTCTAAAAATTATGTTTAGGGTATGTTTGAATATTTTATTTGTTTCTGTCAAATGTCGTATTTATCTATTTTCATTTTACAAATGGTAAGAATGATAGTACAGTGAACTCAACAGATGGCAGAAACCGTTACAAGGTAGGCTGAAATGCAATGTGGATGTTGCCTTCTTCGAAACGCTAAACTGTGTTGGTTTCGGTCTATGTATTTGGGATGAATTCGGAGAGTTCATAAAGGCAAAAACATTATGGTCAAATCCTATTTGTTCTTCAAATATTGGTGAAGCCTTGGGACTTTCTCATGCTATATAGTGGGTGCACGAACTACAACTTCCTAATGTTGATTTCGAGTTGGATGCCAAGAAAGTTGTGGATTATTTTAATAGAGGAAGAAATGACATATCCGAGTTTGGAGCAATTGTTGATGAATGTAAGAGAAGATGTAGTGTGTATTTTGAAATCTCTAAGGTGGTTGCTCATACACTTGCCAGAGAGATCACTTTATTAGTTAGTCCCCATGTCTTTGATGATGTACCTCTTTGTATATCAACTTTGATATCTAATGAAAAGTTATAAGCTATTTCCTTCAAAAAAAAAAATGATAGTACGGTGAACTCAAATTTTATTTTTTTATATATATATTTAATTACTATTATTATTATATATATTTTTTATTTTTTACTCAATTATTCTTTTTAATTGTTGTTATGCGTCAATATTTTTTATATTTGATTAAAACTAAGCCAAGCCCAAGTGTATATTTTAACCATCCGATTAATTTGAAGAGCTTTAATTATTTTTAAAAAAAAAACTAAAACCAATTGATTCAAAATTAAAACTCAAACTGAAAGTAGATTTGATTTACTATTTATTATGCAAGTCAGAATGTCGCCATAAGTAGAATTATAGACTTAAACTTGTATTACTCCCTCCAGTCTCAAATATAAGAAAAGATTCCTTTTTTAGGTTCATTGAATAATTAATGTATCTGCTTTACAATGTAGGCCAGATACATTAACTACTCAATGAACCTAAAAAAAAAATCTTTTCTTATATTTGAGACCGGAGGGAGTATGTCTTAACCTTGAAACTAGTTGCCTTGAACAAAAAAACTTGAAATGAGTTAGGGTTTCCCCTCATAAACTTTCATGAAAGAAAAAAGAGGGGGTAAAACAAGTGGTGTGTTATTCTTACATCTTTTTGGTCAAAAACACTAATAACTTTGCATCCTAAACACAGCTACAACGTTGCTTTATGAACTATGATTATGTTTCTTCCTAATCCATGTGGAAATGACTTTACTAGAGAAATTATGATGGAAGGTGTTTTTCAATATTTAAACGAGTGAGATGAGATAGCCGACAGAGGCGACAAAAAGATATTAACGTGGGCCTAATTGAACTCTTTTTTTTTTTAGTAATATACTTTTTTTTTATTGGGGCCTAATTATACTCCAAGATGGGATAGAATGGAAAAAAAGTCGATAAATAGTCATTTTAATCTTTGAACGTAGGAAATAATGTTTTTATAGTATTTCAGTGTATTGAAATTGTAAACACATTTTTAAGTGTTTTTTATTTAGTCATTTCGATCTTCAAAAATGTTGTGTTAGTAAATTTGATCCATAAAATTATAAACAAAAGAGATGTTTACGATAAATAGTCATTTTAATCTATGAGACAATGTTTATAAAGTATTTGAGTATATTGAAATTGTAAACACATTCTTACGTGTTTTTTATTTAGTCATTTCGATCTTCAAAAATGTTTTGTGTTAGTAAATTTGATCCATAAAATTATAAACAAAAGAGATGTTTCGAGATGTATTTACAATTTTGATACATTAATAATTTTTTAAGGGGGTTTAAAAATTAAGAATTTGTCATTAATAACTCATCATATGTTTATTATCAATATTTTTTATTCAAGAAACTTATCATTCACTTTATTAATAACTCTTTTTTTGTCAAATAACCTAGTGACTAGAATTCATCTTTGAGATGAATAAGTATTGTGTCTGGAGTTCAAACTTCCGTCCATACATATTATAATGCATTGTCCATAACAATTGAATTATGCTAACGGAAACTAATAACTTATTTTCAATAGCATGTATTTATTTTTTCCAAAGAAAATATTACATTCATTCAAGAAACTATAACAACCATGTATAGATCACAACCCACTGTTGGGGTAAAGTATAGAATTTATACACAATCAAACAAATAAAACTTTATAGCACGAGAGAATGCTTTTGATGACTTATACATCTACATAATCACAACTAACTTTGCAAGCTTGGAATGAAGAAAGGCAACCCCAAAAGAAACCGACAACCAAAGAATAATACTTAAGAGCTGAAATTTAATCCTAGAAAATTAAAATCTCCCACCAATATTAGCATTATAACCCTAAAAGTGTTACAAAGAAATCTCGAGTCCTAAAGAGCAGATACTCTTTTTTAGATACACAATTTTAGTTTTGAGAACTCATGGATATTGAAAAAGGATAGCAATCATCTAAAAAAGAATCAAATGAAGTCATTCCAATTTTGTTGGATAGTGAAGATGAAGAAGAGGAAAAATTTGAAGAAGATGAAGAAGCAATTTCACTAGATAGGATATGACACTTTTTTTTTGGTGTTTATATATTTTTTGTTGATAATGCACGAACATGTTTTTTGTGGTCGATAATGCACCAACAATTTTTGTGTGTCCAATATCTTACTAACATTATATAAATATATGTCTTTTATATTTTATGTGATGGAAAAAGCACCGACATTTTATATGGATAATAATTCACCGCATTTTATATAAATATATGTCTCAAGTTAATCTACAATCATTTTATCATTTCTTTCATTTCTTTTTATTATGATATTTTCTCTTGTATCTACTTCTCTCAAGTGAATCGTGTCTCAGGATAGAAAACTAGAAGTTCATGTAAGATACGAAGCTTTCAAGAAGGCATATAAGATCTTCTTAACCCCCACTGACAAGTTGGATAAGTTGAAGATACAACTTAACAAATACTTTGTTTATGTTGATGAAAATCAAACCACGTGCCATGTTGCTGTCTATGTACCATGCATAGTTTTGGAGAATGATAATGACAAAGAAACTAACAATATTTACCATCATGAGATGCTTAAGGATGGTGGCGATGTAATATTTATGTTTTTCTTGATGGTCGAAGATAATAAACTATATCTTCGGGTTCGTTCAAACTGCAAGTTTTCAAATTGTCAATAGAGATTTGGTGATGTTGTGAAGTTTTATGTTTTTTGATGTGATGTTGTGTAATGTTGTCAGTGTTCTATACATTAATCAAACCATTTTTTTGACACAACTTTAATGCACGTAACTCAATTCTGAAGAAAAATTTAGGTCGTCCCATTAATTATATTGTGATATGGGTTGCAAATACGTTTAGAAGTCAAAGCCAAAATAAAATGCAAAGAGGTTTGGTGTTTCATATATAGGAAGCTCCGTCCAAAACTATCAAAGGATGAATGTAAGAAAATTGAGATGAAAAAAACCAACATGATTAGAAAAGAATTGAAAAGGATGAAAAAGAAGCATTGAAATGAAAAGTTGATGAGAACGTAGATGTGAAGGCAAGGGCAATGTGGGATTGCGGTAGCCCTTTATATGATTCATATGAAGTTATGAACTTGTCTCTCTTGATCTTGATCATCACATCAACCGGAGTCTAATGGCATTTCCATCTTTCCATGGATCGAAAGGCATAATCACATGATGTATTCACAAATCATGATTCTCATGATATGGTCCATATATTTTTTGTTGAATTATGCGCGATAATTGTTGTTTGTTGAATGGTGTTTCCGACTTATTGTGGTCCGACGGCCCATTCCAATTTTGCGGACTAAGTTATTCTCTGTAACTCACAGTTATTCGCCGTTCTTGAAAGCGACACTTGATTTCCGTTCCTGGAGCGGTAATTAACTACCGTTCAACAACAAATGATAATTAATTGTCGTTGAGGGTAAAATGGTTAGTTTGAGGTGCTTGAGAGTAAAGTATGGGTACCTAAAGGACAAGTTTCAACGAGAAGAAGACAGCCCAACCTCATTGTCAACGATAATTTTTTTAGCCCAACCTTAAACATCCGACAATTTGTGCAACTATTAACACCTTTTTCTTTTACAAATTCCTAGTTTTCTAAGAGTCTTTTTTTTTTTTTTAAATACAAGAGAGTCTAAGCTCAAGAAAAAAAAATTAACTCCTAATTAAGTGAGGTGTAGTAGCATTGACATAATCTACCAAAACCAAAGTACTAATTTGAACGAGACACCATTTAAAGATAATCAAAGTACAACCTTCCTCATAAGTCCAATTTACTAATGTATTTGTACATACATTTGCTTCTCGATATGTATGATAAATTCAAACTTTTCAATTCAACTCTAGCAATTTTTGGATATTAAGCAACAAGCTCCAACATGCCGCATCCCCACTTTTTACCGGTTTTCAGAGAAGAAACCATAATCTAAGAATCAACGTGAAGTTCAATACGTTGAAAGCCACACTCACGAGGCAAAGTACAACCTTCAAACACCTCCCAAAGCTCCGCTACATAAGCCCTACACGCTTTGAAACACCACATATTCACTCACCTTTATCACCCTGCAACATACCGTTTTTATAACAATATTCTACACTGTGCAATCTATCATTAGTTAAAATTATGTCATGCTGGAAAACTCACAAAACATTGATTAGAAAGAGGCTTAGCCAAAAATAGAAACTTTTAAAAAGTGGTGTTTGTTAGAAACAAAGTGGTGTCAATAACTGTTTCCCTCACGAACACCCACTATCTATCTTCATTTTTTGAGGAAGACTTTCTACACCTCCCAAGTCCCAACACGGGTTTGAATTGAAGAAAAAAAAAACTATTAATTTTGTGCAGTCTAAAATAATTAATTTTGTAAAGTTTTTTTTTGTTAAGTAGCGTAGTGGTGGAGCTCACACATTTAAAGGCGGAAAAGTGAGGTGTTCGGGTTCGAACCCCGACCCTTGCATATAATATTCAATATCTCTACCAATTGAGTTAAATTCACGGAGATAATTTTGTAACGTTTTAAAGTGTGTTTAAATTATTTGGGTTTCCTGAAATGTATTTTCTAAAACATTGATATATATAGCTTAGGTCTTGCTAGCTAGTGTCTTCGAACATTCTTTAAAGATTTTAAACTAAAAAAATTATAACTAAAAATGTAAAATATTTTAATTTTCAATGCATTAATGCATAGTTTTTTAATATATTTTTTTAAGAATATTACAAAGATACTCGTTAGAAATACTCGTATAGTTTTTTTAATTCTGCTCTTCTCTCAGCACATTTTGCTCGCGTTCAACTGAAATATCTAAAATACCCCTGCGTTGATTAAGTAACGCAAGTGCTAAAATTTGCGCAACTTAACCAACGTTGCGTGAGTTAACTCACGCAAGTGTTATTTATTTTCTAATTTATTTGTTCACTATTCTAATTTATTTATTTATTCAAATTAATTTATTTACGTTATTCTAATTTATTTTTTACGTTATTCTGATTTATTTATTTACTTTATTCTAATTTATTTGTTTACTTTATTCTAATTTATTCTAGTTTAATTACTTTATTCAAATTAATTTATTTACTTTATTCAAATTTATTTATTTACGTTATTCTAATTTATTTATTCACATAAAATAAATATTTATTCGAATTTATTCTATTCATTAAATAAATGCAAATGTAAATAAAAAGAAATTAACAAAATTAATATTTATTCGAATTTATTCATTAAATACAAAAGCAGAAAATAAAAGCAAATATAAATAAAAAGAATTGAACAAAATTAATACATATAACAACATCTCATTTGATTAATAGAATTCATACAATAACTAATACATTTATTCGAATTCACTAAATCTACTCATTTTCTTTGGTAAAAAGTGATCAACCTTGGGGTAAATAATGAGCAGCCTTCTTGGGAAAAAGTCATTATCAACCCTTGGGGTAAATCTAAATTTGGTTCTTCTATACCCCAAGAAGATTCTTTTTACCCACGGTAAAAAGTTTTTGGGGTAAAAAGAAGCAAATTTAATTTTATCTCAAGGGTTGATTACTTCCCCAAGTCGGTTACTCACTATTTATCTCAAAACTGATCACTTTATACCTTAAAGGGGTAAAAAGAGACTAGAGAGAGACCGGAGAATATTGAAAAAAAAGAGAAATAGGGGGAGAGAGTGAGAGGAGAGAATGTGAGATGATGTGAGGAAATGGGGAAGTTTTGAGGGATATTTATAAGTGGAAATGATAGTATAGGTTATAACTACCATAAATATAGTAAAAAAACGTGTAAATGTTGTAAAAAAACGTGTAGATTGAATGTTGAAAAGCTGACTAAAGTCCAAAAAACGTGTGTTTTTGAGCTCTGACCAACTGGTCAACCTACGTGAGTTAACTCGCGCACCGGCCAAATGATTGTGACTTAAATCACACAGAGATATAAAGTGCGTGAGTTAAGTCACGCTGCGTGACTTAACTCACGCAGGGGTATATTTAACAAATGAGTTGGGCGCGAGCAAAATGTACCAGGGGAAGAGCAGAATTGTAGTTTTTTTAGTAGGGAGATTGAAAAAGTGGCACTCCATTTGTTTGCTCCAACCATTGTCATACGGGCCAATAGTGGGTTCAATTGATATAGGTGGACAATTAGTAAGTTGATTGTTCAATGAAGATTGCTCTTCTAACCTCCTTCATTGCTCATAGGTCATATGGAATCATGTTTTTATCCTTAAATAAGATGTTCATATGAGTTATGAATTGATTGGTTCGAGTAATAACTCCTTAATTGTATTTGGGAGATAACTATTGAACTATATTTGGGAGATACGTCTTGAACTATGTTTGGGACGTAGTTTTCGATGGACATGTAAATAACTTTGTGAACAAAACACTTCAAATCGATAAACATAAGCAACATTATTTTATCAAAGTTAAAACATAATTCAACAACAACAACACTTAAAATTGTGTTGTCAATTTGCGTAATATTGTTGTTGTTGCATTATGTTTTATCTTTAATAAAAAAATTGCTTATGTTTGTCAATTTAAAGTGTTGTTGTTCACAATGCTATTCACAAGCCTAACAAGAGCTACATTTCGAACACAGTTTATGAGTTACCTTCCCAACATACTTCAGGAGTTATCTTACGAATCAATTAACTCCCAAATGCTTTATTTAGGGGAAAAACTGGAATTTTCAGGGGGGCTATGAGCAATGAAATGGCCCAAAACAACAATTTTCTTGCTCAATAAACCCGATAAATTGCTCAGCACATCAGGTCGTAACTCTTAATAAATATTTTTTGAGTAAAACTGCATCGGTCGTAACTTCTAATAGTTATTTTTCTAAAGAAAAAAGTTTTACAATGAAAAAGTTTAGTAATGGACTTGCAAGTGCATCATTTAGTAAAACTGCATCATTTAATAATGGACTTGCAAGCGCCAAAAGAAAAAGTTTCCATCGTAAGGGAATCAAGCAAAGAAGCATGGAATCCACTTGGGTTGTTCTGGTGATATTGACTTGGGACCTGGGAGTATGCTCCTCCTCGAGGTCTCACGTTCGATTCTCACCAGTGTCAATTTAAATGGGATAGTTTAGCTTCTTAAAAAAAAAAAGCAAAGAAGCTTGGGACTTGATTTCTAATGAAAAAAAAAAGACTTGTTGTAATTTAAAGTCATAGATAAATTTCTGTCAAAAAAATAAATCAGGTAATTGGAGACTATCTATCCAATCTACGAGAATCCTTTTGCAAATGAAAAGAAACTTTTTTTTTATCAGGTCAAAAGAAAAGAAACTAATCCTGAAGAACTACTGCCATGACTTAAGAACATGCCCATCAAAGGCTTCCGAACTCGAGATAATTGAGATTTATTTAAGTGATTGATATCTCGCCACAATTTTCTTCATACATCAACCCAACTGAAGATCAAATCTAGGAATAAATAGTTAACGAACTCAAACATCTATAATTTATGTCACACCACATTGATACATGGAAGAGCTTTTTTTATGTGTTATTTTATTTGGTTTCACTTTTATCCAATTAAAATCGAGTACACAACGAAACCTCGTACCAATTACACTCTTGAAAGCCAACATATTTTTTTCTAAAGTGATTACTTTATAAAACAATTTAACTAATTTTTTATATGAAGAATCTTTTAAAGCGTGTCAAATAAATAAAACGGGGTTTGATGGTGTTTCTTGACCTATGGGTTAAAGATGTTACGAAAAGTTATGAAAAATATGGGACTTATAATTTTACTTTTGATGACAGGTGCTATGATCGTGCAAATTTTCTTTTATTACATAATACATTGAAAGAAATTTTTTCTAATAAAATAAATATTGGTCACGTGGAAGAAACATTTTATGGTGCATGTCGTTTTAACTTTTGGTGTTTAGGTGGAGGTCTTTTGATACATATTTGTAAAAGTTGAATTATATAAAGGATAATTTATTAATGTTATTATTAGTCCTAAAATTTTACATGTACATTGACCATATCTAATAATTATGACATAGTTTATATTAGATTAAAGGATATGTTATCTTCAATTATTATATAATTAATTTTTTTTAAAATTACGTGCAAACTTTTTTTTCTTCTACATTGACAATACACACTAATTAAACTCTTATACAATCATAATTATAAATACACGGTAGATGACAAACGTTTATTTAGGGAGTAGATAACGAACATGGTGGGTTAGAATTTGCAAAAGGAAAAATGCTAAACATCCCAAGAGATATTGTCTCAAGAGCATCACGAAGTCATATGATTGGCTAATTAACAACCAATTGCCTTGTTTTTGGCTAGTCAAAAATTAAAGTGGCAGCCTTTAACACATATCACAAGTCATAGATGTTTTCATGAACAAACTCTTCGGTGTGTAAAGCACAACTCTTTGCAAAAGTACTTTGATGTGGTGACCAGTGAATATAACAAAGAGAAATGATATTTGTACAATCAATCTGTGACAACTTTATCTTTTATACTTATATACTTTGTAAATTTATGGTTGTCTCATAAGATGTCATACAAATGATTATTCAAATAACACACCTCTATAACGAATAATATGGTGGCCAAGATGAACAATACATGCATCTAATGTGAAGGGGGTTTGGTTAATTCATTAGTCTTAGATATCGGAGCCACCAGTTAATTAAATGCATGGATGTTCTGGCTGCATTGGCTTGGTTTGTCATTTTTCATTTGTCACATATTGTGGAGGGTCTTCCAAATTGAAGCATGTTAGGCATAATAAGGGCATCATAATGCATGTTAGTGATACTTTAACACCAGGCGGCGCATTTGGGTGGCTGCTTAAACTCTAAACCTTCTTTTTAAAACTCTAAAACTCTTTCCATGTTTTTTTATTTACCAACCAATCTATAATTTTGATAGAATTCTAGGTTTTCTTAAAACAGTAATATTTTGTGCACGATATTAGATTTTATTTATCTATATTTATCAACAACAACAACAAAAAGACTGTTATGACCACTTTCGGTTTAACCAAAGAGATATTTGATATGAATCTCTTTCAAAAAAACTATATTTGATATGAATCTAGGAAATTTTCTCACCAATGAATTTTATACTAATTTTAGTCAATGTATTGAATAATAGGTGACAAGTCAAAGAGTGTGTTGGGATTAATACATATATTGATTAAATATTATCGTTTTATTTTTTATATCATTAATTTTTTTATTAAAAATTTCTCTATATAAATATTTAGATAATTATATATCATTAAAGTATTTCTTCTAAAAAAACACCAAAAGAAAAGTATTGTTCTAAAATCAAATTTAAATGAAAGAAAGATGTAAACCCTAGAAAAATTAGATACATAAATAATGTATTGTCCTTAAAAAAATAATAATGTATTGTCACATTACTAGGTGATTTCTCAATTCGTTATTCAACCTGACAATTCAAAAAGGATCGATAAGATAAGCCAAAAATTTAGTAAAGAGAAGATTTCCAAAGTTTTTAAAATTGAGGGGCAATTTTTCTAATTTAAAAATTAGAGAATCAAAATGGTGAATCACCAAAACCATGGAAGCAAAAGTGAATTTACGTTTTTTATCTTATTGGTGCAGTTGTTATTTTCAGTGTCAAGTTCTAAATTGTTGGCTTTGTTTACACATTTTTTTGTTTACACATATATACTCTGATTTTGCTATACCGTGTGGATTTCTTCTATCTAATTGTGGACTTTTTTTGTTGTTGAAGGAATCTAATTGTGGACTTGGTTAGCTAAAAGAGGTTTTTTTTTTTGGTTACAACCTAAAAGAGGTTTGAGAATGTTGATTGTCTATTCTATTCATTTTTGGTGTCTAAGCCTACATTAATTTTGGACAGTTATTGTACATTACGGGTCAAGATTGTTACGGCAAAGAAATTACAGCTAAAGTTGCTAAATTAATGAAGGAAATATCAATAATAATATGTCATAATCATATTTGGTGAATTGAATATTCATATAGTCAAACTAATTTTTTCTTTCAAATAACACGTACTATGCTGAAAGAAAAACTTGTTCCACTCACATTAATATGTGTGTACAACACAAGAAAAGAAGTAGGTTTAGAAAGTTGAGTTCAATACTACTCAATTAAACTATTCTTTGTTGGGACCAAACTATTCTTTGTCAAAGTTTATATGCACATGGATTCAATAACTTGTTCCTTTAAATTCATAGATGAAAAAGGTAGAAGGTTGTTCATAGATGAAAAAGGTGGAAGGTTGCAAGGAATTGCCATGTGGAAGGAAGTGTTAATTAATTGCATTGCAAGTTATTATAATTAGAAAAGTAGTCCACTAGTTTGGTACGTGGTCGAAACAAAAAAAACATGATACTAGTAATACGTAATACCATGATCAAATATCTTGGAAAATGCTAACATGTGCTATATATAAACTTAGTATACTAAAAGAAATTATACATTAGAAACTATGTATTTTTTTAGGTTATATGAGAAAAATGCAAAGCAAAAAACAAAAATAAAAAAGAGATATTACATGCCACGATGATAAGCAATACCTATAATGTCCGCCGTAAACAATAAACGAAGCTCAACTAGAGGATTAAGCACAATCAATAGATCATTCGTAGACCTTGTTTTAAACTAGGCTAAAAAGTCAGAACACATATTATCCTCCCTGAGTGTGACATAATTGAAAAGTTCAATCTTTAGTCATGTACTTTCTAATAATAGCTATCTTATTTTCATAGCAGTGAGTGGAAACATCAAGATGCTGCACTAGGTGAATAGTATGCATGGAATCGGTGTAACAAATAATATCTCTTAGACCTTCCTCCCAACAAATTTGAATCCCATGCATTAATGTCAAGATTCCGGCGTGAAAAATACTTGAGTAGCCAATATTATCATGAAAGACACGCATAAATTGTCCGTCGAAGTCTATTTAAGCCATCAAATCCTGTCATTTTTTCAAAAGTTGAAAACTAATTTCTTTTCAATAAATACTTGTTATTTGTTGAATCATTAATATGTGTTCTTATGACACGTGTTAACATAACTCAGATTTATTCATCAATATGCTGTCGATTCTATGACATAAACAAACTACAAGTATATGCGTAACTGGATAATAAGTGTGTGAATGCAATAAATTCAAACTCAAACATATGCATGGAAATCCTCACTATCAACCAAAAAAGATATTTATCAACCAAACAAATATCTGGAAATCCTAACATAGAATAAAACACAGGGCTTTGAGTGGCTTGATTTTCTTTTAACCATTGTACTTGTGACTTTTAATTCTTCAGTGCCATTTTTTGATATTTTTACACGTTTCGAACATTTGGATTGACTATACTTTCTTTTCTCGGGGCCTACGTATAAATAAAAATGTTTCAAACTTTTTTCTTTCTTTCTTACCAAATATAAGAAAAAGTTAAATATTTTTAAGATATATTAAATGTTTATTTGACCTTTATATCCATATTTCATATTCAATATATCACGTACAATAAGTGTTTCTCACTGTTCATAAGACCATATATAATGCAGCATCTCGTTTGAGTGCTTGAATGGGTCATAACTGTACATGTCATTCATTTCATAATTAATATATAATAAACATTTAATCTCTTTAACCTAGCATCCAAAAAATTATTGAATGAGATATCATTAAATTGTAACAATAATTTATCTATTCATTTATAATTATAAAACTTTGAAATATTAAATTAATTTCATTACAAACTACTTCCTCCGTCCCATATTATAAGCAAAAAAAAAATACACTTATTAAGAAAACTAAAACATTGTAGTTTGTAACATAGTTTCTTGTGATATCCTTGAAATAAGTTTTATAGGAAGATGTAAAAACAATTTTCATTGGTTGTTGATTATAGAGAAAATGAAAGGAAGAGCAAATTGAATACAGTTTGCATTTAATTTTTCTTTGGAAAAGATGATTTTTTGAAATAACATAATTAAATATGATAAAAGTTGGTTTTTTTTTCTTATAATTTGGGACAAAGAATATGAGTTTTTTTTGCTTATAATTTGGGACGGATGGAGTATAAAAAAAGTGAACAATTTTTTAATTTTTTTAATAATTCAAAAAAATAAAACTTGAAAAAATTATTAAATTATAATAAATTACATACACTTGATTTCTTTTTAACTTTAAGATGAATAAATTATTTGATGTAGTAAAAAATAGTCTTTCATTGAAAATTCAAAGTTGATCGATTAAATATAACACTTGTAATATTCAATTTATCTTTTTACTATTACTAAAATAATATCATAATTGAATAGAGAAAAAGTTACAGTTAATTGTGTATGTGGAACCCACATACAATATGGGAGTGATGGCGTCTATAAAAAGACTTAATTGCACTTTCCCCCTATCTTTTGTTAATAATGTGATTTTGCACCTCCTCTTTTTTTTAGAGCGATTTTGCACCTCATCTTTTGCCAATTGTTTTTTTGTTCAAAATCATCACTAAGAGAGGGAAAAGATGGGGGTGCAAAATTGCTCAAAAAAGGAAGAGGGGATGCAAAATCGCACAATTCGGAAAAAGATAGGGGGTAAAAGTGCAATTAAATGCAAATATGGGGTGCAAAATCAGAAAGGGGGAAAAAAGATGGGGTGCAAAATCACTAAAAAAAAAGAGGGGGTGCAAAATCGCACAATTAGTAAAAGATGGGGGGAAAAGTGCAATTAAGCCCTATAAAAATACTCATCTCTATAGACACCCAATTAATTGATGTCACAATGGAGGTGCTTATTTAAGCTAAATAAGAGAAGAACCTCTCATTATAAATGGTCTAAGAGTGTTAAATATAGGGTTGGATAACATCATTTATAAAACTTATAACATTAAATGATTGCAATAATCATTGTAAATATTGAGTTAAGAGCTTCTTCATTTTCTTTGTGTATACTTTTTTTTTGTTGCAGTCTTTTTCTAAAAAATATAAATACTCCATCCGTTTTAAATTAAAATGAGTGACGTTTTAACTAAAAAATATAGTTTTAAAATGAATGTCACTTGCACTTTTCATTGCATAACTATTATTTTACTTACAATTGTACCCTCTAATTAATTGAGTATACACTACTTCCAAAGCATCACACCAATAATAAATAAGATTAATTTAGTAAAATTGTTATGTTTCTAAATCAATCCATATTCAAGATATATATATTAACTAAAGATATATGATAGGATAAGGTCTGAAATTAATGCATCATATCTTGTTGGTCTCATCACACTAGATTAAAACCTAATATAATAATTTTTTTTTGTTTTGCTTAGCAAATTGAAAATAAATTAGAGGTGGTGAAAGTTGAATGATATTTTGAATAAGACCTTTTCGGATGTGGCTCAACTATGGTGATGAGGACTGAATGTTTCATTTACAGGGGCGTTCTTTTGGGGTGAGTAGTGGCGATGGGTGGTTATGGATATCGTTTTCAGCGATCGTTTCGTGAAGGAGTCCGTTTTATGTGGTGATGTTTATTTTGTGGATGTTGCCCTCATGGGTGTTAAAGGTATGACTTGGCTAGATGTTGTATGTACGGATGTCTTTTTATAGTGTTTATTTCGGGTGTTTCGCCTATATATGGCGCCTTTAGTTTGTATTCTCTGAATCTCTGGTCTCTGTTCGTCTTGAACAAAGATCTGTTTTTTAAATAAAATTTGCTGTTAAAAAAAAAGTATCCTTTGATATTTTGCGATGCGGAGGATACTTTGTTCAATTTTTTTTTTTATGGCAAATGTTAGTATGTTAATTGTTATGTTGGTATTTTCCTTCCTTGTTAGCATTCGAACCATGAACCTTAACTCTTTGAATCCTGCTCTTTACCCAACAAATTTTACCCGCGCCCAACGGAAAATACCCATGCGTGAGTTAACTCACGCACGTTATATTTCTGCGTGACTTAACTCACTCACTCTGGTTTCTCACTACCATTTTTTCTCTTCTTCTTCTTTCTTTACGATTCGGTGGCATAGGGAATACAATTAGAACATGAAAATCTGTCATCGTGAGCTTAGCTTAGTTGGTATGGACAATGCATAAAATATGCAATGTTCAAACCTCAACCACCACCAAAAAGAACATGAAAATCTTGCTATAAAAAACGATTAGAACATGAATGAATTAGTACCAATCATTCATCAATACTAGCAAAGAAGGTGTGGAATGTAATGAATTATTTAGTTTCATTACCGTCAAATTTTCTAGAAAGAAATGAAAACAAAATCAAATTTTCCTTCGAATTATTTAGTTTTCTGTAGGGACTACATAACATACCCCATTAGTAATTCGGTGATGAGGAATTTTATTGCGTATTGCCTCTGCAGCCGAATCGTAAAGAAAGAGGAAGAAGAAGAGAAGGAAAATGGTAGTGAAAAAACGATCGTGAGTTAAGTCACGCGTGACTTAACTCATGATGCGTGACTTAAGTTGCGCAGATTTTAACACTTACGTTACATAACTAACGCATGGGTATTTTCGATATTTCAGTTGGGCGCGAGCAAAATGTGTTGGGTAAAGAGCAGGATTTTAACTCCTTACCTCCTTAAATCTTTGAGTTCAACCAAATGAGCTCTTTAATTTTCAAAAAATATGCATCTTTTTTTTTGTGATTTTTTTTTTGAACAAATTAAAATGAGATATCAATAGAACCACAATGATTCATCCTGCACAAGGTATGCAAAAGGAGAACCATCGGAAAATATTTACAGAGTCATTATGCCACTAAAGAAACAGCGGCATCAAAAGCACAAAAAACAGTAAATTACACCTGAACACCCATACATAGAGTCGGATGTTTCCACCAATCAGTAAAACTGTAACAAAAGGAAGCTTGCTTAGATTTCAGCCATAAGAACGTATGAAGCTTAACTTTTTCAATAAGAGCAACCGAATTAGAGGCCGTATTTTGGAATATACGGTAATTCCTTTCTTTCCGTAAAACCCAAACTGTGGCAAACCAAATTGTCATAAAAAATAAATGGGAAGATCTTAACCATCCCGCCATCTTAGTAAATTGCATGAAGTGATGTCGCAAATGTAATGACATTACCAAAGAGATACCTAGCCAATTAAAAACATTATTCCAAAGCTCTCTAGATGTGTCACATTGCAGAAATAAATGTAAAGTCGTTTCTATATTGTCACACCCAACTGCCGCACACAAAATATCATCGGAATTAAGAATACCCGTTCTAGACAAATTGTATTTCATCGGAAGTCTATTACGTAAAAGACGCCAAACCAACAGAGACACTTTTGAGGGAATCTGCCTATGCCAGACATCATCCACAAGAGACCTATCAACAATCTCACCTGAGTGAGTAATACATCTGTAAGATTCCCGCACTGAATAGCCGTTAGAAGCGTCCAACAACCATCTCCAAGTGCCATTAACATTTTCCTTCAAAACAATGTTATGTAATAAAGAAATACACTCCCTAACACTATCCTCCTCCCAAGCTAACAATCGGCGTCTCCACACCCACGCCCTATCTCCTTCCATCCACCCCAACCTCCACATCTCCTCCACCGAACACTCCTTACTAACAGCCAGATCAAAAAGGCGAGGATATTTTAATTTCAAAGACATTTCCCCCACCCAACAGTCAAACCAAAATAACGTATTGCGACCGTTACCAACTACCCTACGAAGATTATCCTCAAACCAACTCCCTACACCCTCCCCCACCCCATCGCAGACTCGACAAATCACCCTCGACTAATGAGAACCACGCCTATCCCCATCCTTTATGCGCCCTCCCAACTCACCATAACGGGCTTTCAACACACTATACCACAGCCCCTCCCTCTCATTCACCAACCTCCAACACCACTTCCCCAACAAAGATAAGTTAAAAGCTCCCACCTTTCTAACCCCCAACCCTCCTTCCTCCTTTGGTAAACAAATTGAATCTCATTTTATCCAAGAGATTTTCCTAGAATCCTCACAATCCCCCCAATCTTTTTTTTAAAAATAGATTCCATAGAAGAAATTATACCTGCAGGGGCTCTGAAAAAGGAAAGAAAGTAAACCGGAAGAAAGGACATGACATACTTCAGCAATACCAAACGGCCACCATATGACAAAAATTTGTTACTCCAAGATGTTAAGTGTGCTACTATGCGATCAAGAACAGGTTTCCAAAAAATTATCTTCCTCGAGTCTCCACCAATGGGCAGACCCAAATAAATAAAAGGGATAACACCCCTTCGACAGTTCATCACCAAAGCGGCCTCAGACAACCAAAAATCAGAAACATTTACACCAGTCAGCATACTTTTGTGAAAATTGACCTTCAAACCCGATACCTCCTCGAACAAAAGCAAAACCGCCCACATAGAACGGACATTCCGCCAAGATTTTTCACCTATTATGAGAGTATTGTCCGCAAACTAAAGATGAGTTACCTTGACATCATTTGCGCTACACACACCATAACCAGTAAAAAGTTGCGCCCCCACCACAGCTTGCATCAACACATTCAACCCTTCACCAGCTAATATTTTAAATGGTCTCTCATTTGAAAAACTGTTTTTTTTTTTGCTCCAGTTTAACTGTTTTCTAAATTTTGGTACCTTATCTAAATTTTTGTCATTTTTTATTATTTGGCTCATTCGTTTATGGCTCTTGTCAGCGAAAATATATGTATAGTAAGTGCTGATACGTCAATTGGACATATTAAAAATGTAATCAAACAATAAGATGAGAGATCAAAATTTTAGGAAAAAAACAAACTCAAACTGATTCTTAAAATTGGGACCAAAACTTCAATTTGGTTAAAATAAAGGACCAACAATAACTCAAGAACATGTTAACGGTTGAGATGTTTATTAACTCGACCAATTCTTGATTGATATAACTATAGCTTACATAATCAGTTGGAATTAATTGTTTGATACTATGCTGTGTTTGAAAGATCCTTAATTTCAATTGTCTTAACAAGAAATTTAATATGGCAGGCCATCAACTGGTGGACTATAAAACAATGTTTGACATCATAATGTACTTGGAAACATACGAATTTTGTTTTCTTTGAATTATTAAAATATGCATATAGGAACAGATCAAATCAATTAAATGCTTGTGTAAAAAATATTAAATGCTTAATGAGTGTACTTAGTCGCAGCATTTGGTAGGTAAGTATAAAAAAGAAAACGTCTTCATCAGAACTTAAGCATTATATATGATAGCGATCAAAATATAATTTTTTTTTGTTCAACCGTGTATTTATCATATCATTACTTTTCAATCAAGGATGGATCTATGCGTAATAAATTTAGGGTAGGTGTTTTAAAAATTAGATTCAGTCTAAATCAACCCTATAATATAAATTCATCTTCTAAATTGTGGGATGTATTTTATGAACAATATTGTGAGACTCTCAACACACACATCTTATACTGAGAAGATGAAGTCTGAGGTATGACTCGAGTGCCTTGATAGTCATAAAGAGTAGTCTAAAAGATTGAGAACAGGAGATGCATTCCACTTATGTTGTGTCAAAAAAGAAAACATTTTTTTTATGCCAAGTCTTATACAATATATATGAGACTCTCGTGGGTTGGTAGTTATTGAATAATTAATTTTTTCTCTCACTAAAAATTATTGTCTCCGTTAAATTAGGGATCTTTCAAAAGTATATTTGTGAAGCAATTTTTTTTAGAAGTGTCTTATTTTTTGAGATTAGGGTTTTTTTTTTCCTTCTCACAACATGATGATCAAACGGACTTTAATTTTTTTAAAGACAAACGTACTTTTATAGGGAGTATATTTTTTTTGTTGTTATATATAGTTAGTAGAATTTAATTTACAAATGATTTTGGTATACATTATCCATCAATAAAAAGGTGGATAGAAATCTCGTGAGCATAACTTAGTTGGTAGAGATGATGCGATGTTATATGCATGAGTCGACGTTCAAACTCTAAACACATGTGAATTCAAACTACTAGATTATTTTTAAAAAATAGATAGAGGTTAGTAATTTGATTTAACACTAATCAAAATCATTCATCTGTCTTTCATTATTTGTACTATAAATAGTGAAAAATAAACGAACATTTTGATTGGTACCAACATAATTACAAGGGTAACTTCTACTTGTATATTGTTAATGAATAGGAAGAATTTGTCAAACAGCACGCAAAATTGCAACGAAAAAGTCAGATATTTTTAATTGGAAACGAATCAATAATAGATAGAGAATGGATCACACTATCTTAGTTTACTGCATATAATCTTTTGCTATAAATAAATGTGAATGAAGCGACTAAAGGAGTAAGGACACTATCAAGAGGAGTAATGACACTATTAAGTCAAATCCTTGACTGTGTATACATAAATAAATTTTAAAAAGCCACCTATTTTGATTTTCAAAGAACAGAGTGGCAGTGAAGACTAAAGCTAGTAATATATTGTGGATGCTTGAAGTCATAGAATGATGTGGTCAAGTCAAATACTTAGGGAAAAATTCTTAGGTATTTTATATGAATATAAATGTCTTCTATATCAATCATTTTGGTCATTTTTTGTGAAAAAAAATAAAATTATTTTGGTCATTTAATGCTTGAGGCGTTTATTTTAGTCCTGAATGTATTAAAATTTTGGATCATGTTAACTTGTGTCCTTAGAGCACATGTTAAGCATTAATGTCATTCCATTAATGATAAGAATTTAATGAAAAAAGATTATATTAAACATTTTGAGCAATAAATTAACACAATTTCCGATACATAATTTCTATTAGTGGAATTCTAAACATGTGCCCTCAAATTAACATTTCCCTAAAATTTTAAGTATATTTTAAATGTCCTTTATATGTAATTCTACAGACTAAATTAATTAACAAAAGTATATTTAAAGATTAAAATGAATAATAAAAACACACTTGAGGGTCAAAATTACTAACAAAAAAACAAAAACATGATGTGTTTGTAATTTGGATATATCTTTAGGACTATAATGATAACACTTCCACACATTCATAATCCAAGATGTCTATTTGCCAGCATTTATTACTCTACTCTTATCTTAAATCATCATCATCAATTTTGTTTTTATTTTATTTTAATATTATCCTTATTTTGACTTATTTCTAAATTTTATTTTGTTTTACATTTTATTCTACAACATTTATTAGTTTACATTTAATTTTATTTTATTTTGCCTTAAATTCATTTTTTTAATGACAAATATTTTTACATTAAATTTGTCTTTTGGACTATAATGATAACACTTTCACACATTCATAATCTAAGATGTCTATTTGCCGGTATTTATTACTTTACTCTTATCTAAAATCTTCATCGTCAATTTTGTTTTGTTTTTATTTTATTTTAATATTATGCTTATTTTGACTTATTTATATATTTTATTTTATTTTATTTTACATTTTATTCTACAACATTTATTACTTTACAATTAAATTTATTTTATTTTGACATAAATTCTTTTTCTTTTTTTGAATGACAAATATTTTTACATTAAATATTAGTTATAGAACGGCCTTGAAAAACAATATTTCCGGTTTTCATCAAATTTGTTATAAAAAATTAAGGGCCTTTTGATTTTCAAAATAACTTTTACCTTGCTTATGTTTTGAAGGACCTTGTTTTTTATTTGATTTTTTTATTTTTATTTTGATCTTTTTTTTAGATAATTTTACTTTGACACGATGAAACTTGCGCTTAGAATTTAGGGTTTAAAATTAGTATAGAGTTTTGTTGCAAAGTCTTTTTTTTTTGAAGGATGGTCGTAAATTCTTAGGTGTTTACTTTCTCTACTTTTAAAATTGTACCGCTCTAAATGATATTGTCATGAGAAATGAATATTTATACATTTTCACTAGGTTTTACGAATTGTATGATTTGATTTGAAAACTCATTTCTTAAAAATAATTTATAAAATATGGCATTTGATTGAGATCGTTGTTTTTGTAAAATGCTTTTGTAAGAAAATGATAACCTTGATTTTAAATTACAGTCCATCAATCAGTTTGTTGTGCATCCATCTCCAAACTACTTGGTTCCAAATAAACTAACACTTATTTTTCAAATTGATAATCTAAGCTACATTTTGTTTGCACCATTAGTTCTTGGTATCACTTTCAACAACGACTTGTTCAATTAAACTTGTGTTCGTGTTAGTTTTACCGTCCAACATTCTGTCTCATACAACATCATCAATTCTACTATTATGATAAAAAAATTTCCTTCAACTTGATCACTACTTTTACATCACACAAAATAAATTAAGACTTGATTGTTGTTGTAAAAAATGATCAAGATTATCTTTTATTAATTTTTGTTCTCTATAAAATTAATTCAAATCCGATTAAGATGGTCAAAAGTAATAAGCTCGTGCTCGAAGATACAAACATATTATCAGTAATTGTCAGTAATATTAATATAGGTCCTCTCAAACAAAAGTAATATTAATATAGTTAGTCCACAAGCTGATAAACATGTCTCTATTGTTCAAATATATTTAACTTAATTTAATGTGTTAAGTTTCAAAATTGGTGAACTTTGTTCTGTCAAAAAAAATTGGTGAACATTGTTCTAACAAGGCCATAGCCGTAATAATTGTGCTTAGTTTCAACGTGACGTATTCCAAAAAATACACATTCTCTATTTTTGATTATTTAAATGCAAAGTTTTAAGCTATTTTGTGGATGTTGGAGAAACTTTTTGATAATGTATTTTAAAGCTTGTAGTTGGATGATTTAATCATTCAAAACAATACATATCCGAGTTTGGCACACTTATTGAAGATTATAGCCTTATGTCGTCTTCTAAATATAAACACTCATGTATAGTTTATTAGAAGTTTGTTAAATCTATCGTTATAAGCATGCATGGACACAATATCTTTTTATAGTGAAAGCACCAAATATTTCTTTCAAGTGTTATCACATGTAGATTTCTAAAAAGATATAGGTTATTAGATGTGTGTTGTGTTGTCACTATTGGACATGAATTTAGCAAAACTACAAACACATTTTTTAATATATCTTTTGTTAATATTTTTATCGATCAAATTGATAGTATATTTGAGAATCAATTAACTAAAGACACATTTAAGTCTTGGCAAAAAAAAATACAATTTAACCTTGTTTTTTTAATTTGAATTCATTAAAAAATTATTATAACAACACCTCACATATTTCCTCTAAAAAAAAAAAACACCTCACACATTTAAAATGGACCGCCATGGATCCTTTGACTTGATTAGTGTTGATTATTCACCTCTCTCTTAGTCCTAATAAGGTACACTTCAATGCAATGGAGTACATCATCACTTAGCTTGTTTCATCTTCTATAAAAAAAAGCTAGACTAGTTCCATGTTTTCTTCGTTGTTGATGTATATGAAGAAAAAAAACTTACTGAATGAAACGTGTGTATAATCCCACCAATGAAATTAATCTTGATGTGATATACTTTAATACTTTAAATTTGGAAGCTGTAAAAAAAATGTGTGAGAATATTTTGATGGGAGAGATCTCTCCTTCAAATTTTGATTCTCTCATGTGGAGGAGATTTTTTTACATGTGGGTGTTACATGAATTATTACATTACTAAATTTTACCGACATATTTTACATCAACTTATGAGGATTAATAAAAAAAAAATTTTTTTTGAGAAAGAGGATTAATAAATTTTAATTGTGAGAACATTCACCTAACTTTCTATGTAAAATATATTTAGGTATAAGTGTGAGTTAAAAATCTGACATTGATTGAAAAAATTGATGTTGAACAACATATATGTAAGACAACGTTGATTTATAAAAATATAATATTTTTATGTTTTGAGTGAAAATGTAAAATATAATTAAATTTATTTTATTTGTATGATTGTTTTTAGTTTAATGTGATGATCATGCTCCCACAAAGTCTGAACAAAATCTTTCATTGAGAGGATCATAATATCTTTTTGGGGATGTCTCTCTGTTTTTTTCCTTACAGAACTCTTAAAGATGTCTTTAATTAGTATGCTAATTGATCAATTAGCTTCGAAATAAGTTGTTTATAATAGGATATGATACACGTGGTATCATAAAAAAATTACGATAGAACATCACGACAAAGAGTAGGGATGATTACAATTTTATTTTATTTTTCTTTTTAAAGATGATTACAATTTTTTTATTGATAGAGAAAGGATATCTTTACCTTTTTTTTTGTCAAGTAGCCTAGTGGCTAGAGCTCACACAATTTAACTGTGGAGAAATGGATTGTCCATGGTTCGAACCCCGGCCCCGGCATATGAAATGCAATATCTTTACCTTTTAAATATTTTATTCAGATAATCAAATACTGCCAAAAAGGAAATCCATCCAACAAATTGATATTTTCGTATATAAACTAGCGAGATGTAAGGTTTTCTTCTTTTTTTAGAGACGAGAACTAAGGTTGTAAAAATTGAGAATATGATAATTTGATAAATGTATTTGGATTATTAATTCAAAGTAAAGTCGATAGTTGAGAATCGAATTAAAATTGATGTTTTTGGTACATAGAAACATTAAAGAAAAGATATAAGAAGACCAAGGGCCCTGTTTGGATTAGCTTATATAAAACAGCTTATGCAAATAAATAAGTTTTTATGTATTATTTATAAGTTTTTGAGGTTGTATATGAAAAAACAGTTTATAAAGATACGATTTTCGCTAGTAAGAGCTTATAACTTAAAATAAAAGCTTATTTATTTACATAAGCTATTTTTCATAAGCTCAAAATAAGCTTAAACCAAACAGGACCTAAGTACAAAGACTTAAGTCATTATTCTACTAGAGAGTACCAAAAGAAGAGAGGGAAGACTTCTTCATTTTTCTTCATACCAATTGTTGTTCATCCTTTCCCTATTTATGCACAATCCAAATTTCTTTGATTCTAGGATCATTAGCCACATGTCACTTTGCATCAACCAATTATGATATGTCAAATATATTTCTTCATATGCTATTTTAGATCATAACACGAGATACCCATGTGTACGTGTTGTAGCAACAAAAGTAAGTATTTATGTTATCGTCTCCATAGGGATTGGTACGATATTCTAAGCCGTTCAACAATCAATATCGTTCTGAGCTAGGGTTGTCGGGTATTTTGTTTCATAAACTATCAGCTAAGAATTTATAAACGGGACGAGAGTTAACAGAGAAGTAAATATGTTGGGATTAAACTTCATCAACCTACTCGTACGTATTCTCGGATTTGGGTTGCGGATTCTAACTATCAATTGATATTATCACATATTGCTCAACAACATCATTCGTGTCCAAATGATATCGTGATCTCT